>Ga0213868_10001044_pt1 | contig 26758 bp, 24 predicted proteins | sample PICome_9_FD_160087 | JGI IMG/M metagenome (GOLD analysis project Ga0213868, IMG submission 160087) | Coastal seawater microbial communities near Pivers Island, North Carolina, United States - PICO127 | ecosystem: Environmental > Aquatic > Marine > Coastal | place: USA: North Carolina... | reverse complement strand
CCGCCACCTCCCTCCACGACGCCGCGCCCTCCCGCGCCAGGCGAAACGCCACCCACGCAGGGTAGCGCAGGTTCTGGGCAAAATACCAATCCTGAGCCACAGCCGGAACCCGAGCCACAGCCAGAGTCCGAACCACAGCCGGAACCCGAACCACAGCCAGAGCCAGAGCCCGAGCCACAGCCAGAGCCCGAACCACAGCCGGAACCCGAGCCACAGCCGGAACCCGAGCCACAGCCAGAGACGGAACCTGAACCGCCCGCCCCGCCAGAACAGCCTGCGAATGCCCCACAGGCGCAGCCTGCGGTGGTACCCGTACAGGAAGACGCCACGCAAAGCGGTCAGTTGACCAACGGCGGCGCAGCCGCTGGTCCGGTAACATTTGCGATTGTGACACAGCCAACCTCCGGCACGCTCACTCTTTTCGAGGATACCGGTGCATTCGAATATGTGCCAAATGAGGACTACGTAGGCGAAGACAGCTTTGCCTACACGGTGACAAGCGATGGCGTGGTCAGCGACCCTGCCACGATCACCCTAACCGTTGCAAACGTGAACGACGCCCCGACGATCTCGTCAGGTGCGCTTTCCTCTGTCGAAGACGGGGCACCGGTCACATTCGATCTGACAGAAATCGCCAATGATGTGGACACGAATGACACGCTGAGCTTCGAAATTACCAGCTATAGCGGAGAGGGCAACGTGACGCTGACCGGTGTTGACAGCAGCACGCTGGAGTTCGATCCAGGCGCGGGGTTTCAGTCGCTTGATTCCGGCCAATCCACGCCCGAAGAGATACAGATCACCGTGCGCGATGCGGCTGGTGCGACAGCGGAATCCACGGTGACCGTAACCATCGCAGGGGCGGATGACCCATTAACTGTGACCCCCGACTTTGTGCTGACCCAAGGTATGCCGGCAGTTGAATTCGACGGTTCTGGTTACTACTACGGCGAAGTCGAATACTATAGCGGCTATTATGGTCCCGCGCTTCAAGGCGATTACGGTCCCGCGCGGCAAATCGATGTGCTGGCCAATGATATAGGAACCGGAGCCCTCAGCATCTACGGTTTCCAGGTTGAAACCTATTCAACCAGCGCCGGCTATTACGGCTCTTCTTACCAAGATACGCTTTGGGCCTATGCGGGTTCATCCTTAGCTGGGCTTTTGACCGTGACTCCGGATGCCACAGCATTGGTGTTTGAACCCTATGCAGGGTTTCTGGGACTGGTCACATTTCAATATACTGCGGTCGACGGATCTGAAGCAGAGCCTGCTACCACCGGCGTCACTGTGTTGGTAATGCCTGAACCAGTATTTTCAGCAGATTCCCAAGGGGACACTGCGGGATATGTTTCATCGGAATCGGGTAGTTTTGGCGACGCCACGCTGACCAATTTTTCGGTATCGCTGAATGGCGGGACAACGGCGCAAATTACGCCTTCCGGCAATGCCGCCGCCGCACCGCTGGCCGATATTGCAGGCATGGCCGATGCGCTTGGCGAAACCAACCAGATCACGCTCACGTCGTCATTCGAGACGGTTTTCGCAGGTACGACTTATAGCGGCACCTCAACATCGATCACAGATTTTTCCAAAGCGGACTTCGCGGAAAACAGTGCAGGCACTCTGGGCAATGACGTGTTGTTGGGCAGCGACGATGGCGACACTCTTGGTGGGGCGGGCGGGTCCGATGCGATCCTTGGCTTTGGCGGAGACGACACGATCAGCGTCAGCGGATCCTCTGCCGCAAGGGTGGACGGTGGCGATGGCTTTGATATTCTCAAGCTGATGTCAGCCGGCACTTTTGACACCGGCGAACTTAATGCCGCATTCAACATCTCCAACATCGAGGGATTGGATCTTAGAAACGACGGCAATGACGCTGTGACCTTGGGATATGATGATATTTTCGGCCTGACCTCGGACCCTGTGACCCCGGGCCTTACAGTTTACCTTGATGCAGCCGATACAATAGAGCTGGTCGCAAGCGGAGTGCAAGAGTGGCAAGGTCCTACGGAACCTTCACTATCGCAGACGTGGCAGTTGGTTCAGGGCGAAAATATTCTGGCCACTCTGGGTATTGAAATCACCGCGCCAACAGCACCGCCGGAATGACAGGTCAAACCGCTGTCCCGTCGCGTCAATATGTCAAACCTGCGGTCGCAAGCGCGAAACTCAGTGTGCGTGGCCCACTGCGGTTTGCCGGGACTTAGCGGATATGCTGGATCGTGGTGAACCCTTCAAAGGTTGGGGTGCCTTCGTGCAATTTCGACGTGCTGCCCGCGTCCTTGTGGGCCGCGCGAAAGGCGTCGCTGCGGGTCCAGCCGCGAAAGGCCTGCTCGGATTCCCAGACCGTATGGGATGCATATAGGATCTTGCCGTCTTTTTCCGCCCCGCGCAGCATGTGAAATTCGACAAAGCCGTCCATGTCCTTGAGGTGGCTGTCACGGCCCAGCCACAGGGCTTCAAAGGCTTTGGCGTTTTGGGGTGTCACCTCAAATCGGTTCATGGCGATATACATGCAGGTACTTTCTGTCACTTTGAGAAGGCAGCGCAGGGGTCATCGCGCGGCGCGGCCTTGGTTATGATGGTGGCGTCGAAACGTGGATCATCCGCATCTGACGGGGCCTCGACGAAGCCGATGCTATAGGTTGCGACGTCCGGGGCGGCTTGTGCAATCACAAAGGGCATGGCCCAGTCACGCCGCGCATGGCCGTTGCCGGTGATCACGACCACCGGCGCGCCGTGATCGGCCAATGCGCGCAGGGCGGCGGCAGAGAATTGCGCGTCGCGCAGGCGCTGCGCCTCGATCATCCCGTCCATCATCTCCAGCGGCATGGCTTGGCAATGGGCCTCAAACTGCAGCACGCGCCGGGCCTCTTGCTGCGCGGCAGGCAATGGATTTGCCAGGCCGAACCGTGCCGCATCCGCGCCAAAGACCGCGGCGGCACCCTGCGCAAAGGCCGCACGCACCGTATCGCGCGGGGCGGCGGCACCGATGACCGTCGCATCCCCCAGCGCCTCGAATACCGGTTGGTACAGGGCGATGTCAGGCCAGCCCGCCGCCTCCCATCCGATGGCGTCATCCAGTGCCCGCATGTCGCTGCGCCCAGAGGTATTGACGACCCCCGCCATCTGAGGCGTGAGCATTTCGAACACCACCGCCTTGGGCGCGATCTTGGCCATCAGGCGGGCCTGGCCTGCGTGATGCGCCCCGTTGTCGTGGATTTCGCCCAGGATCACGATATCGGCTGATAGCATGGCAGCAGTTTGGGCCGAAGTCAGGTCTTGCGCCTGGCTTTGGGCGGTGACGGTACCGGCCACCAAAAGACCGAACAAAAGGGCAAGGCCGCGCTGCATCAAGACATTCCGTTCAACATTATATCCGCGGAGATAGATGTTTCATTAACCATTGCGATGCGACCGCTGCGCGCAGGGTGATCAGGCGAAATCCACCGATACAGTGCCGAAACTGCCATAATCGGCAATGATCTGCGCACCTGAGGGGCATTCGACCGGCCGGATGAAACTGCCCGACAGGATCACCTGCCCTGCCTCGATCTTTTGGCCGTATTGCGACATGCGGCGCGCCAGCCAGACCACGCTTTCTGCCGGATCGTTCAACACGCCGGCACCCAGACCAGTTTCCTCTATCTCGCCGTTGCGAAAGACCATTGCCCCTACCCAGCGCAGATCGACCTGATCCGGGGAGTGTTGCTGCGTCCCCAGAACGATGCCCGCATTGGCGGCATTATCGCTGATGGTATCAAAGACCTTGCGCGTCTGGCCCGTTGCCGGATCGGCCCGCAGAATACGCGTGTCGAGGATTTCAATCGCCGGTGTGACGTAATCCGTGGCGGCCAGCACATCTGCCCGCGTGACCTCTGCCCCGCCCAGGGGGGCTTTCATCACAAAGGCAATCTCGGCCTCCATGCGGGGCTGGATAAAACGGCCCTTGGGGATTTCCGCGCCGCTTTGAAACAGCATGTCGTCAAACAGGATGCCGCTGTCGGGAATATCGATGCCCAGCGCCGATTGCATCGCCTTGGAGGTCAGGCCGATTTTCCAGCCGATGACCTTGCGGCCTTCGGCCAGCTTGGCCTGATAGAGCGCGTTCTGGATGGCATAGGCGTCATCCATGCCCATCTCGGGATAGCGCAGAGACAAAAGGCCGATCTGCTGGCCGGTTTTTTCAGCGCGGATCAGATCGGCGGCGGCTGTGGCGTGATCCTGGGGTGTCATGCTTCGTCCTCGATGGTGTTGCGCAGGGTGCCTATGGTGTTCACCTCAACCTCAACCACATCGCCCGGCACCAGAAAGCGCGGCGGATCAAAGCGGGCACCGGCCCCCGTTGGCGTGCCCGTGACGATCATATCGCCCGGCTGCAGGGTCATGAAGGTCGAGATATAGGCGATCTGTTCGCGGATCGGGAACATCATCCGCGACAATGTATCATCCTGCCGGACCTCACCGTTCACCCGTGTGGTGATGCGGGCCTCATCCAGCTGTGCAGGATCGGTAAAGGGGATCAGCCACGGCCCCATGGCCCCGGAATTATCCCAGTTCTTGCCTTGGGTGACGTTGAATTTGGCGTGGCGGACCCAATCGCGGATCGTGCCTTCGTTGCAGATCGTCAGGGCCGCGATATGGTCATAGGCGTCTGCGGCCTTGATCCGGCGGCCCGCTTTGCCGATGATGATCGTGACTTCGCCCTCATAGTCCAGTTGCGGGCTTTCGGGTGGGCGGATCAGCGGACGGTCATGCCCGGTAAAGCCGCTAACAAAACGCGGGAACAACGACATATGTTTGGGCAGGTCGCTGCCGTCTTTGTATTCCGCGTTGCGGTCGGGAAAGTTGACGCCGACGCACAGAATGCGCGTGGCATCCGGCAGGACCGTCTCATGGGTCACGTCGGTATGGGTGACGGCCCTGCCCCGGGCCGCCTCTGACAGCGCGTCCAGCCCGCCCGCGATAATCGCCGCGCGCAGGCTGGGCCATTGGGGAAAATCGGGGGACAGGGCCACCATGCCACCATCCACCACGGCCCCATAGAACGGGCTGCCGCCGGCGCGGAAGGATGCGAAACGCATGCTCATTGTGCCACGATCGGTGTCGCCTTCAGCCCCGCCTCCTGTGTCTGAACGCCGACGAATTCGGTGCCATGTTCAAACCAGCTTTTTGGGGCCGGTGCCCCCCACAGCGTCTGGCGCTGCGGATCCTTGAGATCCCATTTGATCGGTTCGTGATCAGGGTCCAGCGTCTGGTAATCGGAGCAATAGATTTCGATCCGGTGGCCGTCGGGATCCAGTATATAGAGGAAAAAGGCATTGGAGATGCCATGGCGCCCCGGACCGCGTTCGATGTTGCCGACATATCCCGTTGTCGCCATCAGATCGAGCAGGTCGATGATATTGAGCGGCGTCGGCACCCAGAAGGCCACATGGTGCATCCGTGGGCCGGTGCCATTGGTAAAGGCCATATCATGCACCCCGCCCTTGCGGTGCATCCATGCCGCCCAAAGTTTCTTGCTTTCATCATCTTCGGTATATTCTGTCACGCGAAAGCCCATGTCATTATAAAAGGCGACAGAGGCATCAACGTCGGGTGAAAAACAGTTGAAGTGGTCGATTCTGAGCGGTTTTACCCCGCGATAGAGACTGTATTTCTGGTGAATAGGCTCTAACCGGTCCATCTTGTGATAGAATTCCAGCGGAATGCCGATGTTGTCAGAAGTCAGCAAGGTGCGTCCCTGATAGGGGCGTTCAACCCATGATGTGGGGCGGCCTTTGGATTTGAAAAACGCCTCTGCGCGGTCCAGGTCCGCCTCGTCATAGGTTTTGAAACCCATCACCTCGACCGTGCCGGGACGGTCGGATTTTTGCAGAATGATGCAGTGATGACCGCGTTCTTCCATGGCGCGCAGATAGACGTGAGTGTCGGTTTCATCGGTCACCTGCAGACCCAGCGTCGTGGCATAAAAGGCCTTGGATGCCTCAAGGTCAGAGACATTCAGGCAGGCGTGGCTCAGACGGATGGTGTCAAAGTCGGGATAAAGGTTTGGCAGGGGTACGGGCATGATAGGGCCTCCTCTATGTGCTGTTCAGACGCCGAGGCGCGAGATTTTATGTTGGCCGGTGGCGAAACCTACGTGCTTTTGCTCCATGTAGAACTCAAAGCTCCAGTCACCGCCGTCGCGGCCAATGCCGCTGGCCTTGACGCCGCCAAAGGGTGTCGGAAGGTGGCGGACGTTTTCGGAATTCACCCAGATCATCCCCGCCTCCAGCTTGTCGGTAAAGCGCAGGGCGCGGGTCAGATCATTTGTCCAGACATAGCCGGTCAAACCGTAGTCGGTGTCATTGGCGATCTCCAGCGCTTGCGCTTCGGTGGTGAAGGGAATGGAGGTCAGAACGGGACCAAAGATTTCCTCGCGCGCGATGCGCATCTGGTTGGTGGCACCGGTGAACAATGTGGGGCGGACAAAATAGCCCTCATCGCCCAAGGTGACGCCACCGGCCGCCGTCTGGGCACCGTCCTGATCCGCGATGTCGAAATAGGATGTGACCTTGGCGAAATGCTCTTCCGAGATCAGCGGGCCGATTTCCGTTTCCGGATCCAGCGGATGGCCCACCTTGATGTTGTTCACACGGGCGGCCAGACGGGCCTCGAAATCCTCGCGGATCGTGTCCTGGATCAGCAGCCGCGACGAAGAGGTGCAGCGTTCGCCGTTAATCGAATAGATCATGAAGATCACCGCATCCAGGGCGCGTTCCAGATCTGCGTCGTCAAAGACGATGACGGGGTTCTTGCCGCCCAGTTCCAGATGCACCCGCTTGAGCGTATCTGCCCCCTGTTTGGTGATCATGCTGCCTGTGCGGCTTTCCCCGACAAAGGCGATGGCCTTGATGTCCTTATGCTCTGTCAGCGCCTTGCCTGCGTCCTCGCCAAAGCCGTTGACCACGTTCAGCACGCCGGGGGGCAGACCGGCCTCTTCGGCGATCTCGACCAGCAGACGCGCGGTCAGCGGAGAGGCCTCTGCAGGTTTATGGACCACGGTGCAGCCTGCGGCCAGGGCCGGGGCGATCTTCCATGTGGACAGCATGAAGGGCGTGTTCCACGGGGTGATGACACCAACGGGGCCAATGGGGCTGCGGGTGGTGATGTTCATCAAGGTCGGCGATTGCAGGTGCTTGCCATCGCGGGCCGATGTCACCTGATCTGCGAAAAAGCGAAAGTTCTCGGCCCCGCGCAGGGCGGCCTTGGACATGAAGCGCCAGGCCTGACCGGTGTCCCAGCATTCGCACAGGGCGATTTCCTCGGCGCGGGCCTCGATGCCTTCGGCCACCCGGATCAGGATTTTCTTGCGCTCCAGCGCGGGCATGTCGCGCCATGCGGGGAATGCGGCCTTGGCCGCGCGGGCGGCCACGTCGATGTCTGCGGCTGTGCCATGGGCCACCGCGCAGACCACACTTTTGTCCACCGGCGAGATACTGTCAAAAGTACCGGCGCTGCCAGGGACATCCTGGCCTGCCACACGGTTGAGGATGCCGGTCTGGCGGAACCGCGCAAGATGGCCTTCCAGTTTGGCGATGTTATCGGTCAGAATGCTCATATGCTGTCCTTTAGATGGTCACGGATGGTGCCTGTCTTGGGTGAAAGTGCCGGATCGATGTCCCGCATCTCGAACGACAGGGCGATGGGGTGTATGGCCATGGCGGGGGCAATAAATGTCTCTGCCACGCTGAACAGCTGCTGGGTCGCGGCTTTTTTGACAGCCAGATCCCTGCCGGCCCGCAGGCGGACTGAAATGTCGATATAGCCATGGGCCGGATTGCCGTCTGCAATGCTGTAATGGCGCGCCGGAATGGCGCGGACGCGCACGCCTGCGGCAGGAAAGGCCTCCAGCTTGGTCGCGGCGATGCGCAGCGCGTTGCACAGCCCTGCCATGTCCACGACATCTTCGAGGTTGGCGGAATAGTCGATGATCAGATGCGGCATAATTTAATTACCATGTTAAGTTAATTCCAGAAAACATTTCTTGAGGCCTGCGTCAAGAATTTTCCTTCACAAGCGGGTCCGGCATTCTATAAGCCCTTATGAGCAAAGACAGCATTTCCAGCCAACTTCCCAAAACCGAACGGTCCCTGCCGATCGCCCTGATCCGCGCGCGCGAGAAAGTCATGGCACCGATCCGCGAGATGCTGTCAGAAACGGGAATCACCGAACAGCAATGGCGCGTGCTGCGCGTCCTGTCAGAGCAGCGCGCACTGGATGCAACGGATCTGGCCGAACGCGCCAGCCTGCACCAGCCCAGTCTGACCCGCATCCTGAAGACGCTGAGCGAAAAGGGGTTCATCGCCCGCACCAAGGACAAGCAGGACCTGCGGCGGCAGATCGTGGCCCTGACCGACGCCGGGCATGGGGTCATCAACGACAACCTTGCGCAGGCCACGCGGATCTCCGACGCCTTTGTCTCGCATCTGGGCCAGCGCGACTTTGACCGCCTGCTGGATCTGTTGGCCGACCTCGACGATTTCACCTTTGACGGCCAAGGCCAACAGGATCACGGCATAGGCTGAGGGCGGGGCCGGATCAGGTGTCCGGGTCATCCTTTGCATAAACCTGACCGACCGGGCCGCGATACTTTTGGGTCAGTTCCTCGGGGACTTCGCTGCCGTCATACATGAAAGGCAATACGCCCAGGCGGCCCGAACGTCCGCGCATGTTGATGATGTCCTGCTCGGACCGGGTCACCCGCTGGGACATCCGCCGGCCCCATTGGGCCAGCATGCCATACAGGCGCTCGATCTGTTCGGCGTGGCTGTCGCCCTTGGCCAGATCGTCGAATTCATCGGGGTCCGTTTGCGTATCAAACAGCATCGGGCGGAAACCGCCCTCTGCGTGGATCAGTTTATAGCGCCCGTCAAAGACCATGAACAGCCGCGCATCGCGTGGTGCCAGCCCCAGTTTGACCGCCTGCGGGGTGGCCGAATAATCATATTCGCTGATCGCATAGTCGCGCCAATCAGGCGTTTCGCCGCGCAGCCATGGCAGCAGGGACCGCCCCTCGATGATATGGTCGGGCACCTCGCCGCCCGCTGCCTCAACGAAAGTGGCGGCCAGATCGACGCTTTCGACCAAAGCGTCGCATGTGGTGCCGCGCGCGGCATCCGCCTGGGCCCTTGGGTCAAAGATGATCATCGGAATTTTGACCGAAGGTTCGTGAAACAGGTCCTTTTCGCCCAGCCAGTGATCGCCAAGGTAATCGCCGTGATCCGAGGTCAGCACAATCATCGTATCCTTGAGCGTGTCTGTCTGCTCAAGATGGTCCAGCAGGCGGCCCAGCTGGTCGTCGCATTGCTTGATCAGCCCCATATAGGCCGGGATCACCTTTTCGCGCACTTCGTCGCGCTGAAAGGCCTGTGCGATCTTGTTTTCCATATAGGCCCCGAACACCGGATGCGGGTTTTCACGTTCAACCGCGCTGCGCTTGGCCTGGGGGACGTGGTTCTTGCCGTACATGTTGTGATAGGGCGCAGGGACGATATAGGGCCAATGGGGTTTGATATAACTGACATGGGCGCACCAGGGCCCCTTGGTCTGCTCCATGAAGGCAATGGTTTCATTGGTAAGCCAGGGTGTTTCGCTGTCTTCCTCGCGGATGTTTGCGGGTTTGTCGGCGTTGCGGAACATCCAGCCAGAGGCGATTTGATCGTCATCCACACCGGCATTGGCGTAATCGGCCCAAGGGTTTTCGCCCTCATACCCTTTGGCATTCAGATATTCATTATAGGGGGACCGTTTTTCATCATAAAACCCGTCCGGTCCCTGCGCCCAAAGGCCATCATCCCTGATCCATGTGTCGAAACCGCATTCCGCCTGCCGCGCACCGATCTGGCTGTCAGCAGACAGGCCCAGACGCGCCATGCCTTCGGCATCGGCCTTCATGTGGGTTTTTCCGATCAGCCAGCACGCCATGCCCAGTTTGCGCAGGTGATCGCCCATCGTCTGTTCGCCCACCCGCAGCGGAAACCCGTTCCACTGCGCCCCGTGGCTGGAGGCATAACGCCCGGTATAGAAACACATCCGGCTGGCACCGCAGATGGGCGACTGGACATAAGCATTGGTAAACCGCACGCCCATCTTTGCCACCCGGTCAAATTGAGGCGTATCAATATGCGGATGCCCTGCGCAGCTAAGGTAATCAAACCGAAGCTGATCGTACATGATGAAGAGTATATTCAATGTTCATCCCCCTAACCGCAGTATTCACACCCAGACCGCCAGCCGCTAGCCTTTTTTGCAACCATGCATCAAACCGCTGCCCAACCGCAGACCTGCCAAGAGCCTCGTGTTGCCAGCCTGTGACGAATGTGAAAAGGTCGACTTCAATTTGACGTTCTGGACAGAAATCTCATGAAAATAGCTGTTTTTGGCATCGGGTATGTTGGCCTGTCCAACGCCGCGCTTCTTGCGCAGCACAATACCGTTGTCGCCGTGGACCTTTCGGCAGATCGCGTCGCGCAGATCAACGCGCGCCGCTGCCCCATTGATGAGGCGGAGCTGTCGCAATGGCTGGCGGAACGCACGCTGCATCTAAGCGCCACCACCGATGCCAAGGCCGCCTGCAAGGACGCGTCATTCATCATTGTCGCCACGCCGACAGATTATGACCCCAAGAGCAACTTTTTTGACACCTCATCGGTCGAGAGCGTCATGGAAATGGCCGTTGCGACGAACCCAAGCGCCAGCATCGTGGTCAAATCAACTGTTCCTGTTGGATTTGTCACACGGATGCGCGGGAAACTGGACACGCAGAACATCTTTTTCTGCCCCGAATTCCTGCGTGAAGGGCAAGCCCTGAACGATAACCTGAACCCATCGCGCATCGTGGTGGGGGCGCAGACCGAGGCCGCAAGGACATTTGCGCAGCTTTTGGTCGATGGTGCACAGGCGACCAATATCCCATTGCTGTTTACCGGTCCCGAAGAGGCGGAATCCATCAAGCTGTTTGCCAATACCTATCTCGCGATGCGGGTAGCATTCTTTAATGAGCTGGACAGCTATGCGCTGGCCCAGGGGATGGACGCGCGCCAGATCATCGAGGGGGTCGGGCTCGATCCGCGCATCGGCACACATTACAATAATCCGTCCTTTGGCTATGGGGGCTATTGCCTGCCCAAGGACACCAAGCAATTGCTGGCCAACTTCTCGGAGGTGCCGCAAAACCTGATGCGGGCCGTGGTGCAGGCAAACCGGACCCGCAAGGAATTCATTGCCGCCCATGTGATCGCGATGGAGCCAAAAACGGTGGGCATTCACCGTCTGGCGATGAAAGCGGGCTCTGACAATTTCCGTCAAACCTCTGTTCAGGGGGTCATTCGCAACATCCGGGATCAGGGGATCAGGGTCGTCGTCTATGAACCCTCGCTGGACAAGCAAAAGTTCATGAACTGCGATGTTGTCAACGATCTGGAAGAGTTCAAGGCGGTGAGTGATGTTATTGTAGCCAACCGGGCCTCGGATGATCTAAGCGATGTGGCAGACAAGGTCTTTACCCGCGACATTTTTGGGCTGAGCTGACCGACGGGAGTTGTGATGTCTGACGTGCACCGCCGTTTTCTGGCGCATCTTTTCGAACATGCAGTGGCAGCGGCCGATCCGGTAATGGCGCTTCGGGACCGGTTGCCGGCACCGCCCAAGGGCAAGACCATCGTGATCGGTGCTGGCAAGGGGGCCGCGCAGCTGGCGCAGGCCTTTGAGGCGCTGTGGGAGGGGCCCTTTGAGGGTGTTGTCGTCACACGCTACGGCTACGGCGCACCCTGCAAGACCATCCGCGTGCTGGAGGCGGCCCATCCGGTTCCCGATGCGGCCGGGTTGATCGCGGCACAGGCGCTCAAGGATGCGGTCACCGGGCTTGGCCCTGATGATCTGGTAATCTGTTTGATCTGCGGGGGCGGATCATCCTTGCTGCCCGACCCACCCGAGGGGTTGGAACTGGCCGATCTGCAGGCGCTCAACACTGCGCTTTTGGCGTCAGGTGCGCCAATTTCGGCGATGAATGACATTCGCAAGTGTTTCAGCGGGATCAACGGGGGGCGTCTGGCGGAACGTGCCGCGCCTGCCTCTGTGGTCAACCTGATCGTCTCTGACGTGCCGGGGGATGCCCCGGGCGAGGTTGCCTCTGGTCCGACGGTGCCGGGGCGGCCCGCCCCCAGCGATGTGTTGGAGATGGTCGAGGCCAGGGGGATCGAGCTGCCCGAGCGATTGATGGACCGGCTGAAGGCCGCGACAGATCCGGCAACAGCGGCCCATGACCCAAGGGTCACAACGCAGATCATCGCCTCGGCGGCGCTGTCGCTGGGTGCTGCGGCTGAAGCCGCGCGAAACCTTGGGGTGAATGCCTGGATCTTGTCAGACAGTATCGAGGGCGAGGCGCGCGATGTGGCACTGGTGCATGCGGCACTGGCCCGTCAGGCCGCGCACAGCGGCTTTCCGCATCCAGCACCACTGGTGCTTTTGTCGGGCGGTGAAACAACGGTCACCCTGCGCCACAAGGGGCGCGGCGGGCGCAACAGTGAGTTCCAGCTGGCGCTGGCCTTGGCGCTTGAGGGGCAGGCAGCCATTCATGCGCTGGCGGCCGATACCGACGGGATCGACGGATCGCAGGATAACGCAGGAGCTTTTGTCGATGCCGCAACGGCCGCACAGATGCGCAGCGCGGGCATCAATCCGCAGGTCTATCTGCAAAAGAACGACGCCTACAGCGCGTTCGAGGCGATTGACGCGCTTTTTGTCACCGGACCGACAGGGACCAACGTCAATGATTTCCGCGCAATTCTGATCGGCGATCCGCCACAGGTCTAAGACCCGCATCGCAATAGCGGACAGATCAGGCCCCCCTGAACGGTTTAACCTGCGCGCAAGGCGGCGACATGGTCGCGGATCATCGCTTTGTATAGCTGCTGGATGCGTTTGGTTACTGGCCGCTCCGTTGTGCCGATGGGTTTGCCGTCCAGCTGGGCCACGGGCGTCTGTGCGCCAAAGGTGCCGGTCAAAAAGGCCTCATCCGCGCCGTAGGTCTCATAAAGCGAGAAGTTTTTCTCAAAGACCGGAATGCCATTGGCGTGGCACAGGTCGATGACCTTTTGCCGGGTCACCCCGTTCATGCAGTAATCCCCCGTGGAGGTCCAAACCTCCCCGCGCCTTACGATAAAGAAGTTACAGGCGTTGGTGGTGTTCACAAATCCATGCGGGTCCAGCATCAGCGCCTCATCGGCCCCTGCCGCCTCGGCCTGCAGGCAGCCAATGATGCAGTTCAGTTTCGAATGGGAGTTCAGCTTGGGGTCTTGGCTGGTCGGCAGGCCGCGCACCTGCGGGACCGTGGCCAGCCGGATGCCTGCCGTCTGCAGACGGTCCACCGGTTTGGAATGTTCCATGATGATCACCAGGGTCGGGCCAGAGGTGCTGAGTGCGGGATGCTGGAAAGGTTTATTCTTGATCCCCCGCGTCAGCATCAAACGGCAATGCACGTCATTGTGCATGTCATTGGCCGCCGCAGTCTTGGCCAGCGCATCCGCGATACCCGCCTTGTCCATGCCCACATCCAAAGAGATGGTTTTGCAGGAGTTGAAAAACCGGTCCATATGTTCGTCAAAAAAGGCCCACACCCCATCATAGAGCCGCATTCCTTCCCAGATCCCGTCCCCCAGCATGAAGCCGCTGTCATAGACTGACACCTTGGCCGCATCGCGGTGGACGATATCGCCGTTCACATAAATCTGGATGTCGCGGTTGCGGATGTCTTCGTCAGCGTCATGGGTGGTGCTCATGGTGTGGATACTCCTGCATTGCTGCTGGCGTTGATATCAGGTTTGGCAACATGGGCCAGCACCGATCCGCGTCAGACCCGCCAGCGCAGCACACGCCGTTCCACCGCACCGATCACGCCAGAGACGACAACGCCCAGAACACTCAGAATGACAACGCCCGCAAACAGCCGTTCAAGGTCATAGAGACTGCCTGCTTGCAGAATATAGGCCCCGATGCCGTATTCCGCGCCCAGCATTTCAGCCGCGACCAGCAGGATGATCGCGATGGTCAGCGAGATGCGCAGCCCCGACAGGATACCCGGCATCGCGCCGGGCAAAACGATCTTGGCCACGATGGAGCGCCAGGACAGGCCAAAGCTTTGGCCCATGCGGATCAAAGTGCGGTCCACGTTATCCACCGCCGCATAGGTGGCGACGACCGTGGGGGTAAAAGTGCCAAAGGCGATGAGGGCATATTTGCTCATCTCGTCAATGCCGAACCAGATCACAAACAGCGGCAGCAGCGCGATTTTGGGGATTGGAAAGATCGCCGCGACCAAGGGCACCAGCCCTGCCCGCGCCAGCGAAAACAGCCCGATCAACACACCGACGGTAATGCCTATGGTGGCCCCTATTGCCGCGCCGATCACGAGGCGGGTCAAAGAGGGAATCAGATGTTTGAACAGCATCCCGGATTGATAAAGCTCCTGAAAGGTCAGCAGTACATCACTGGGCCGGGGCAGGGTCAGCGCGCTGATAAAGCCGGTGCGCGTGCCCCATTCGGCCAGCAACAGCAGCACGATGAAAACCATCAGCCCCACACCACGCTTGCGCTGCGCGACGAAACCGCCGCCTCTGAATTCAACGCTGCGGGCCGGATCAGACATGTAAAAGCTCCGCATCGGCGGCGGCGGCCTCATCGCGCATCAGCCCCCACAGATGTTGTTGCTGCGCCTCAAGGCTGGCGTCGCCATAGCGTCGTTCGGCCAAGGGTGTCTCGAGCGAGACGACCTCACGGATCTGGCCGGGGCGGCGCGACAGCACGACGATTTTATGGCCCAGGCGCACCGCCTCGGCCAGATTATGGGTGACATAGACAGCTGTGAAGGGCTGGCGGGTCCAGAGGCTGATCAGATCATCCATCAACAATTCGCGGGTCTGGCTATCCAGCGCCGAGAGCGGCTCATCCATCAGCATCACCGCCGGGTTGACCGCAAGCGCCCGCGCGATGGCAACGCGCTGTTTCATCCCGCCCGATAGCTGCTTGGGCAATGCATCTGCAAATTCGCTCAGCTTGGTGCGGGCCAGCACATCGGCGATGATCTCTTCGCGGGCCTTGGGGGTCATCTTGTGATCTTCAAGCACCAGACTGATGTTGCCGCGCACGCTGCGCCAGGGCAGCAGGGCAAAGTCCTGAAAGATATAGGTCAGCGGGTTCAAGCACCCCTGGGGCGGCGCGCCCAGCTGCAAGACACGGCCCGAGGTCGGCTGCTCCAGCCCACCCAGCATCCGCAACAGCGTGGATTTGCCACATCCCGAAGGGCCGACAATGCAGACGATCTGCCCCGATGGGATCTCTAGCGAGATGTCGCGGAACACCTCGGTGTCACCGTAATGGTGGCTGACGTTGTCCAGTCTCAGGTCCATGGCCTGCCTTTCAAAGCAAAAGGCCGAGCCCTGCGGCCCGGCCTTTTCGGGTCACCTGCGCGCGTTACGCACCCATTGTCTTGACGTAGGATGTATCCACCAAAGTATCCATGGTGATATCCGCATCCACCAGCCCTTCAGACTGGAACCAGCTGAGCTGATCGGCAATGCTGGCGACATTCAGCGCGGCACCTTCGTTCAGGCGCATGGTGCCATTGATGATCGACGGTGCTGCCTTTTCGCGCGGACGGTCGGTGTAGACGTATTTATGGATCAGATCGACCATGGCGTTCATGCCGTCCTCGCCGCCATCCTTGGCGATCATGGCGCTGTTGTAATCGGCCACACCGGCAGAGAAACCATTCAGGAAATTCTGGGTCATCTCGCGTTCATCGGCGGCATTCTTGGCCGAGGTAAAGACGGTGGTGACCTGATAGTCCTTTACGTAGTCGGCCACGTTGCCGATGATATGCACCGCACCAGAACCCGCAAGCGGCTTGGCGATATGGGGCACGATGGACCATGCGTCGATCTGGCCGGATTTCAGCGCCCCGATGATGGCACCGATCTTTTGCAAGGGCTTGAAGCTGAGGCTGATGCCTTCGGCCTGTGCAATTTTCGATCCCATGTAGTGGAAAGACGATCCCGCCTGCGTCACGCCCCAGCTTTTGCCGTCCAGCATGGCGGGCGATGTGATGCCTGCCTGATAGGCCGCATCAGAGACGAGGATTTTCTGACCGTCGATACCTGCCTCTTCCTGCAGGGCACCGCCGATCACTTTGATCGCACCCTTATCCGCCAGCGATACCAGACCGCCGGAAATAGCCGTTACCGCATAATCCACATCCCCACTGGCGATGGCCACAGCCATCGGTTGGGCCGCCTCGAAAAAGCGCAGTTCGACGTCCAATCCTGCATCCGCGAAATAACCGCGTTCGAATGCGACAAAGCTGCCTGAGTGGCTGGTAAAGCGCAGCGCGCCAACGGTGATTTTCTTGTTCTGCGCCAAGGCGGGTGTTGCCAGCCCGATTGCGGTTGCGGCACCCATAGTGGCCAGCGCCTGACGGCGGTTAAAAATTGTCATAACATCCTCCCCGATGAATATGGGCAAGCATGGGCGGGGCGGCGGCACCGAGTCAAGCTTGCTTTGGGTTAGGCTTGCTTTGGTTAGGGCTTGCTTTGGGTCAGGCATGCTCTGGATTTCCATGCAGGGCTATGGCACGTCTGTGGAATGAAGATATTCTCCTCCAAGTCGCGCCCGGTTCATCTGGGGGCTTTCCCCCTCGAAAAGCTGCGCCGCCGTGATGCGCCCCTGAGCCATTTGCCCGATGTGCCCTTTCCAGCGCTGGTGATGGCGCGCCCCGATACGCCCGAAAGCATCGTCAACGCGATGGGTCCGTTTCAGGCTATGATGGATGTGCTGCGGGTGGGTCGGGTCAATCCCGTTCAGGCCGATATCCCAAGTGATCCGGAGCTTCGCGCACAACATCTCAAGGCCTTTGGCTATTACATAGATGCCTCGATGATGGGGGTTTGTGCCCTGCCCGCGCAGGCGCGTCTGACCATCCCCCGGCGCAACCCCGATACCGGCGTTCTGGCGCGCGATCTGCGCGAGCGTCAGACCAAGACCCTGGCAGCAGGTGTGGACGTGATCATGGCCAACCTGCGCGATGCGGCCAGTGCGCCGGTGACCGCCTTGCCCGACCACACCCATGCGCTGGTCATCCTGATGGCCTATCCCCGCGATCCAAAACGCGGCGAGCCGGGCAGCGACTGGATCATGGATGCGCAGGCCGAACGGGCCTGTTTGCGCGCCACCGAAAATGCCACTGTTCTGGCGGAATATATCCGTCAGTTGGGTTTTGATGCGCGCGTACATTCGCCCACCACATCGGATGTGAACCTTGGCACCTGCGCCGTGGCCGCAGGGCTTGCGGTCTGGGAAAACGGGGCCTTGCACGCGCCCTGGATCGGGCCGCGCTTTGGTCTGGCGGTTGTGACGACCGATATGGTGCTGGCCCCCGACATGCCGCTGGTGCCTTTGGCAGATCAACCCGCTGCGGCCCTCAAGGGGCTGCATTGGCAGATTGGCACCCACGGGGGTGTCAGTGCGCGCAGCCATGATCCCTTTGCCAGGCGCGACTATGTGGCAGGCCCGCATCCGTTTGAGACGCTAAAGCGCGTCGATGATCCCACCACCTATATCGATGCGCCCAATGTGCCCCGCGTGCCCAAACGCACCGACATGTTTGCCCGCGCCCAGTTCGGCGATATGGGGCCAAAGGTGCAGGATGCCATGAAGGGCGGACATCATGTGATAAAATCCGCCCCCTCTGCCGCCCAGCGCCGCCTATTGGGGGCATTGATCTTGTTGCAGGACGGGGCGGTCACTGGCCCCGCAACCAGCCATGATCCCGCCGCCAATGCCGCGAACCTCAAGGCGGCAAGCTATTTTCTGGGTACCGATGCGGCGGCCCTGTCGGCCTGTCCTGAATGGACATGGTACAGCCATGACGCCACCGGCACGCCGATCAAACCGCCCCATGATCAGGCCCTTTCGATGATCATCGACCAGGGGTTTGAAACCATGGAAGGCGCATCGGGGGACGACTGGATCAGCGTTTCGCAAAGCATGCGCGCCTATCTGCGGTTTTCCCTACTGGGCGGCGTGATATCACAACATCTGCGCAACCTTGGCTTTGCGGCCAAGGCCCATACGGTGATGGATGGAGACGTGCTGCAACCGCCGCTCTTGCTGCTGTCGGGGTTGGGCGAGGTCAGCCGGATCGGCGAGGTGATCCTGAACCCCTTCCTGGGTCCGCGCCTGAAATCAGGCGTGGTGACCACCACGATGCCGGTTGCCCATGACAAACCCATCGACTTTGGCCTGCAAAAGTTCTGCGAAAGCTGCAACAAATGTGCCCGCGAATGCCCCTCTGGGGCGATCACGGCCGGACCAAAGAAAATGTTCAACGGCTATGAAATCTGGAAATCCGACAGCCAGAAATGCGCCACCTACCGCATCACCAACCAAGGTGGCGCCATGTGCGGGCGCTGTATGAAAACCTGTCCCTGGAATCTGGAGGGATTGTTTGCAGAAAGCCCGTTCCGCTGGGCGGCGATGCATATCCCCAAGGCCGCACCGATCCTGGCCAGGCTGGATGACAAGGTTGGCAAAGGCGGGCTGAACCCGGTCAAGAAATGGTGGTGGGACATTGAGGTCAAGCCGGACGGCGGCTATGCCGCGCCCAAAGCCCCGGTGAACGCGCGCGACCTGCAACCCGACCTTGACCTCAAATACGAAGATCAGACCTTGGCGGTTTACCCCGCGCCCTTGGCACCGCATCCCTGGCCCTACCCCGACCCGATGAACCGCGAGGCCGGGATCAAGGCCCATGCCGCCTTGCTGAGTGCCGATGAACACCGCGCAAGGAATGCGGCGGGTGAAACGGGGCATTTGCACCTTTACAACACAAGCGATGATACCCCTGTATTAGACCTGCGCGTGGTGCGGGCGGATCAACTGACCGATGACGTCACACTCTATGACTTGGCGCACCCGCAGGGGCACGCCCTGCCTGAATGGACAGCTGGTGCGCATCTGGATCTTGTGGTCGCCCCTGAATATCTGCGGCCCTATTCACTGATGGGCGATCCCGCCGACCGCAGTCATTACCGGATTGCCGTCCTGCGTGAGGATAAGGGGCGCGGTGGATCGGCCCTGTTGCACCGGTTGTTCACGCCGGGGCGGCGGGTATTTGTCTCAAAACCCGTGAACCATTTTGAACTGGTCGAGGATGCGGCCCATTCCGCGTTGATGGGCGGGGGGATCGGGGTGACCCCGATGATTGCCTTTGCCCATCGTCTGCACGCATTGGGCCGGCCCTTTGATCTGCATTATTCCAGCAGCACCCGCGCAAGTGCGGCGTTTGTGTCGATCCTTGCCGATGTGCCTTGGCGCGACCGGGTGCATCTGCACCTGTCCGACGAAGGCAGCCGCGCCGATCTGGTACGGATCATCTCTGCCTTGCCACAGGGCAGTCACCTGTACACCTGCGGGCCAGATGCCTACATGCAAAGCGTGATGGACAGTGCCGGTGCCGCCAATCTCCCCGAAGATGCCCGCCATCTGGAATATTTCTCCACGCCGGAACTGCCCGATTATGTGAACCATCCCTTCACCCTGCGGCTGGCCAGCGGGCGCGAGATTGCGGTGTCGGCAGACCAAAGCGCATCTGATGCACTGATTGCGGCCGGTGTGCATGTGGACATCAAATGCAGTGACGGTATATGCGGTGTCTGCAAATGCGGTGTGACGGCAGGCGCGGTGGAACATCGCGACTTTGTGCTTTCTGCCCGGCAGCGCGAGACCCAGATCATCCTGTGCCAGTCCCGCGCGGCTGAACCGGGTGGCACCTTGGAGATTGATCTTTGAAAACCGCCCTTGTGACAGGCTCTTCTGGTTTTGTCGGTTATTTCACCTCGCTTGCGCTGCTGGACGCGGGCTGGCGGGTGATCGGCATCGACAGCATGTCGGATTATTATGACGTTCAACTGAAAGAGCGCCGTCAGGCAATGCTGCTGGAGCGTGACGGTTTTCAGGTCGTGAATGACAAGATCGAAACCCCCGGCACCCTGCTGACCCTGTTTGAGGCACATCGCCCCGACATCGTGATCCATCTGGCAGCCCAGGCGGGGGTGCGCCATTCCATCAACATGCCCCGCGCCTATGTAGAGGCGAACCTGATCGGTACATTTGAGCTGCTTGAGGCTGCCCGCAGCTTTCCGCCCCAACATATGCTGCTGGCTTCCAGTTCATCGGTCTATGGGGCCAATACCAAGCTACCTTATGCAGAGAACGATAAGGTCGACGCGCAGATGTCGTTTTATGCCGCCACCAAGAAGGCGACAGAGAACCTCGCTCATAGTTATGCACATCTGTATCGGCTGCCGATCACGATGTACCGGTTTTTTACCGTTTACGGGCCATGGGGCCGCCCTGACATGGCGCATTTCAAATTCACCCGCGCCATCCTGAACGGAGAGCCGATAGACGTCTATAACCATGGAAAGATGCAGCGCGATTTCACCTATATCGATGATCTGGTGGCTTCGATCCTGGCGTTGGTTGATCATGTGCCCGACCCGGATCATCCGGTGCAGGGCGACAGTCTTTCGCCCGTGGCCCCCTTTCGCGTGGTGAACATCGGCAATGACAGCCCTGTCCAGCTGCTTGATTTCATCTCAGCGATCGAGGCCGCCTGCGGGCGTGACGCGATCAAGACCTATCACGATATTCAGCCGGGCGATGTGCCGGCCACATGGGCAGACGCCAGTCTGCTGCATACCCTGACAGGTCAGCGCCCTGTCACGCCGATTGGCGAAGGGTTGCAGCGTTTTGTCGATTGGTACCGTGACTATTATCAGGTGTGACGCCCCTATCGCGCCCGCCCGCAACCCGCTAAAAGGCGGCAAATCATCAAAGAGGCACTGCCATGACCTTCGATCGTTCCATCAAAATCGCCCCCTCCATTCTGGCTGCAGATTTCGCCAACTTTGGCGCTGAATGTGCCGCCGTTGAGGCGCAGGGGGCCGATTGGGTGCATGTGGACGTAATGGACGGGCATTTCGTGCCCAACATCAGCTTTGGCCCTGCGACCTGTGCGGCGATCCGCCCCCATATCAAAGGGGTGATGGACGTCCATCTGATGATCGCCCCCGTTGATCCCTACATCGACGCCTTTGCCGATGCCGGTGCGGATTTCATCACCGCCCATATCGAGGCGGGACCGCATATCCACCGCACGCTTCAGGCCATTCGCGGCGCGGGGGTCAAGGCCGGTGTCGCACTCAACCCCGGTACGCCAGCCGAAAGCGTCGCACATCTGCTGGATCTGACGGATATGATCTGTGTAATGACCGTAAACCCCGGTTTTGGCGGCCAGAAATTCATCGACATGACCGACAAGATCAAGACCCTGCGCCAGATGATCGGCGACCGGCCCATCCATATCGAGATTGACGGTGGTGTGGACCCCAAAACAGCGCCTATCGTGGCACAGGCTGGTGCCGATGTTCTGGTGGCAGGCTCTGCCGTGTTCAAGGGCGGATCGGTCAGCGATCCGGCCCCATACGGCGCAAACATCCGCGCCATTCGCGAAGCGGCAGCTGGCGTCTACGTCTGACCCACGGCCCGCTCTGTATCCTTTTTCTGGTGCTGCCAAACGATGTCGGCAGCGCCTTAGCCAAGCTGATCTGCAAAGCTGTCGAGCAGCTTGTGTTTCAGGATCTTGCCCGTTGGGGCGGCAGGCAGGCTGGTGCCAAAAATGATCTGGCTGGGCCTTTTGTAGCCCGCCAGACGTTCCCCGACAAAGGCGCGCAATTCGGCGGGATCAATACTGTCGCCTTCGGCGATCTGCACAAAGGCCAGAACCTGTTCGTCGCCGTCTTTCATCCGGCCAATCACCGCTGATTGAATGACCTGCGGGTGATCGTTCAACGCCGCCTCCACCTCGGGGGGATAGACGTTGAAACCACCGTGGATGATCAGCTCTTTTGAGCGGCCCAGAATATGCAGATGGCCCTGCGCATCAATCTTGCCCAGATCACCGGTGCGCAGCCAGCCCTCTGCATCCAGCGCCTTTTGCGTCTCTGCGGGGTTGCGGTAATAGCCCTTCATGACATGCGGGCCGCGCACCAGCACTTCGCCCTCGCCGTCACCATTGCCGCCCGGGGCCTGATCATCGATGCGAATTTCAGTGCCCGGTGTCTTGGGCCCGACAGAGATATCCGCAGAGCCAAGCGCATTGTCTGTAGCCGAGGCACCAGAGCTGGTTTCGGTCATGCCAAAGCCGTTTTGCAGCGGCAGCCCGTAGAAGGCTTCGGCCTTGCGCTTCCATGCCGGATCCAGCGGCGCCCCACCAGACGAGACATAGCGCAGGCTGGGCGAATTGAGTTGGGTCAGCCCCTGTTCCTTGGTGTATTGCATCACCAGCGCGTGCATCTGCGGCACCGCCGGCAGGACCGTGACGCCGTTCATCACGGCCTTGTACAGCACTTCGGCAGAAAAGCGGGCCTCTTGCTGCACGCGGGCACCGGTATAGAAACATCCCGACAGCACCGAGACCAAGCCAAAGACATGGGTCAGGGGCAGCACGCCATAGATGATGTCATCGGGCGTCATCTTGCGCAGGTTGGCCGAGGCAATGCCGCCAAAGCGGATATTGTCATGGGTCAGCATCACCCCCTTGGGGTCACCCGTGGTCCCGGTGGTATAAAGCAGCACGGCAACATCATGCAGGTCCGGATCAGGGTTTGACGCCAGCGGGGCCATGTGCAGCGTGCCAAAGGCACCGCTCTGCTCGGTCGCACCAAAGCGCGTCGCATGGGCGATGGCATCCTTGGAAACCGCCGTGGTCATCAGCACCGCCGCCGGAGTGGCGTGATCGAGGATGCGTTTCACCTCGGCTTCGGTCTGGCGGGCATTCACGGGGATGATCACCGCATCCAGTTTCCATGCCGCAAAGAGCGCCGCCACGGCAGCACCGCAGTTTTCCGACAGCATCAAGACCCGGTCATTCGCCTGCACGCCCGCCTCTTGGAGGCGGGCCGCCAGCGCATCGCTGGCAGCGTCCAGATCGGCATAGCTCCAAACGGTGCCAATACTGTCGGTCAGTGCGATTGCCGCAGGGCGGGCCGCGACCTGATCGGCCAGAAACGTCTCTATTCGTGCCATCTCAGCGCCCTCTCTCATGCGTTTGCCACATGTTTCTGCCGTATCTTTACCGATAGACAGGTTTTCTCTTTTCCAAAAAGGCCGCGATCCCTTCGGCGGCCTCGTCTTGGCCAGCGGCTGCGGCCATCGCGTCGCGTTCGGCATCCAGTTGATCAGCCTCTGTCGCCTCATAGGCGTCTGCGACCAATTTGCGGATCACACCCTGTGCCGTGCGCGGCCCTGCGGCCAGCGTATCGGCCAGAACCATCGCTTCTTCCAGCGCCTTGCCTTCGGCGCAGATGCGGCTGACGGCCCCCAGATCCGCAAACCGGGTCGCCATCACCGGACGGCCCAGCAGACACATTTCCATCGCCAGGGGACGCGGCAAGAGCCGCGCCATGGCAGAGGTCAGCCCCCCGTCGGGCACCAGCCCTGCCTTGACATAAGCGGCGGTGAACTTGGCGTCCTTGGCGGCCACGATCATGTCACAGGCCAGCGCGATGCTCAGGCCAGCGCCTGCGGCACCACCCTCAATCGCTGCGATCAGCGGCACGGGGCTGGCGCGCATCGCGCGCAGCAGATCGTGCAGTTCGTCAACCTTGTCGCGGCGTGCAGCTTCGCTGATCTGGCGGCGTTCGATGATGACATTCAGGTTGCCACCCGCGCAGAAAAACGGCCCCTCAGAGGTCAGGATGACCGCCCGGATGCGGCTGTCCTGCGCCTGTTCCAGCGCCGAAAGAATACAGGCATAAAGTTCCGGCGAAAGCGCCCCGCGTTTGGCGGTATTGCCGTTCCAGATGATCAGACGGTCGCCCCCGTCCTCGATCCTTGCGCTCATGTCAGTTTCTCCTGTGGGACCCGCTTGAACACCCCGGTGGAGGTGGCGATCACGGTGCCGTCCTCATGGGTCAGCACGCCGTTGATATAAAGCAGGCTGCGCCCGCCGCCGGTGATCGTGCCGGTTGCCGTCACCCGCCCCGGCCTGCCGGGTGCGATGAATTGCGTGGTCATGGAAATCGTCAGAAACGGGGCCTTGCCCGACGGATCCACAGTCAGTGATCCGGTGGTGCCGCAGGCATTGTCCAGCAGACAGGTCGCCACCCCGCCATGCAGCACATTGTGGCGGTTGGTATGTTGCGGGCCGACATCCAGATAACAGCGGCCCTGCGCCCCGTCGGATACGTCAACGACATATCCGATCAGGGTTTGGGTGCCGGTCTCATCGCGGATCAGATGGGCTTCGTCAGGCTGCTGCAAAGTCAATGAACCGTTCCAGATGATAGTCGGTATCGCCAAAGCGGTGATCCGCCATGGTGATGCGTTTGGCGATATGGGCCAGTTCATATTCCTGGGTCATGGCAATGCCGCCATGCATCTGGATGCTGTCTTCGGCCACCAGACGGCCTGCGCGGCCCATCAGGTTCTTGGCCGCCGAGATGTTGATCTCGCGCGGCTTGCGGCCCGCTTCGAGGTGGCCAGCGGCGTTGATCACGGCAGAACGGGCCTGCTCAAGCTCGATCAGTAGATCGGACATGCGGTGGGCCAATGCCTGGAAAGTCCCGATGGGGCGACCGAATTGCTTGCGCGTCATCAGGTAGTCCTTGGTCAGGCGCGTTGCGGTTTCCATCGCACCCAGTGTTTCGGCGCATTGTGCCACGTTCGCTGCGGCCACGCGGGCCTCGATTGCGGCAAATGCTTCGCCCGGTTTGCCCAGGCGCGCAGAGGCAGGCAGGCGCACATCGTCCAGCATGACTTCGGCGGCGCGGCCACCAGCCAGCAAGGCGTAGCCTTGAATGGTAACGCCTTTGGTATCTGCGGGCACCACGAACAGCGAGATGCCAGCATCCTCGCCGGGCTGGCCGCTTTCGCGGGCAGAGACGACCAGGAAATGTGCTGCTTCGGCGTTTACAACGACGGCCTTGTGACCGTTCAGAACGATATCATCGCCGTCCATCTTGGCGCTGGTCTGCACGCGGTTCAGGTCATAGCGGCTGGTCGGCTCCCCATGGGCAAAGGCCATCTGGCACGCGCCGCCGATGATGTCCTCGACATGGGCCAGCTGATCGGCGTTGCCCAGATCAGCCACCAGCCCACCAGCCAGAACGGCGGTATCCAGGAAAGGCTCAACAACGCCTGCGCGGCCCAGTTCTTCGAACACCACGGCAATGTCAAAACCTTTGCCGCCAAAGCCGCCCTGCTCTTCGGTGAACAGCGCACCGATCACCCCCAGTTCGGCCAGTTGTTCCCAGATCTCGGCAGACATGCCGGTCGCACTGTCGAGGATCTGGTTGCGGGTCGCCGTGTCATAGCGTTCGCGCAGGAAACGACGCAGCGTGTCTTGCAGCATCTGCCGCTCTTCTGTCAGATCGAAGTTCATGGTGTTAACCTCCCATGCTTACTTTGGCGATGATGCCGCGTTGGATTTCGTTCGACCCGCCAAAGATCGACAGTTTACGGTTGTTGAAATATTTGGCCGCCACGGGGCCTGCGCCCAATGGATCAGGCAGGCCCGCGTTGGAACCTTCCACCGCCTCAGAGGCAAAGGGCATCGCATAGGCCCCCGCCGCGCGGCGGGCCAGATCGTTGATTTCCTGACGGATGATCGTGCCCTTGACCTTGAGCATGGAGGCCTCGACCCCCGGCGCTTCGCCTGCGGCCGCCTTGGAGATGATGCGCAGATTGGTCGTGGACATCGCGCTCAGGTCAATTTCCACCTGGGCCACACGGGCCGCAAAATAGGGGTTTTTGATCAATGGCTTGCCGTTGGACATCTCAGCCCGCGCCAGACGTTTGACGGTGTTCAGCCCCGCCTGCGAGAAACCGACACCGGCGATATTCGTGCGCTCATGGGTCAGCAGATACTTGGCATAGGTCCAGCCCTTGTTCTCTTCGCCAACCAGGTTTTCGACCGGTACTTTGACGTCTGTGAACCAGACCTCGTTCACCTCATGGGCACCATCCAGCAGGATGATGGGGCGCACTTCGATGCCCGGTGTGTTCATGTCGATCAGCAGAAAGGAAATGCCCTCTTGCTGTTTGACGTCCTTGTCGGTGCGGACCAGACAGAAGATCATGTTGGCGTGCTGGCCAAGGGTCGTCCAGGTCTTTTGACCGTTGACGATGTAATGCGTGCCCTCCTCGTTCTTGATCGCTGTGGTCTTGAGCGAGGCCAGGTCAGAGCCTGCACCGGGTTCGGAATAGCCCTGGCACCACCAGTCATCGCCGTTCAACATGCGCGGCAGCCAATAGTCGTTCTGCTCTTTCGAGCCGAATTTCTGCAAGACGGGGGCCAGCATGCCAAAGCCGAAGGGCACGATGCGCGGGGCATTGGCCGCAGCGGCCTCTTCCTCAAAGATATGGCGCTGCACGGCGTTCCATTCGGCACCGCCGAATTTCTTGGGCCAGTTTGGTACCAGCCAGCCCTGCGCATTCAGGATCGCATGCCAGCGTTCCATATCGTCCTTGGTCAGGCCATCCCCATCGGTGCCCGCGACTTTGTCCTGCAAGTCCTTGGGCAGCTTTTCGGCCAGAAAGGTGCGGACTTCTTCGCGGAATGCTTTTTCTTCGTCTGACTAGCTCAGGTCCATTT
>Ga0213868_10001043_pt1 | contig 26760 bp, 24 predicted proteins | sample PICome_9_FD_160087 | JGI IMG/M metagenome (GOLD analysis project Ga0213868, IMG submission 160087) | Coastal seawater microbial communities near Pivers Island, North Carolina, United States - PICO127 | ecosystem: Environmental > Aquatic > Marine > Coastal | place: USA: North Carolina... | reverse complement strand
ATTAGAAAGATGAATATTTAGATGCAATAATTTCAATTAAAACAGTTAAAAATGTAAGTGACGGTGTTGAACATATTTTAAAATATGGGACAATGCATACAGATAGTATCATTACAAATAATTCAAAAAATGCCGAATTTTTTTTAAACAGTGTTAATAGTTCTATTGCTATGCATAATGTTTCAACTCAATTTGCTGATGGAGGTGAGTTTGGTTTTGGAGGTGAAATTGGCATCTCAACAAATAAATTACCGCCTAGAGGCCCTGTTGGAATAAATCAATTAATGTCTTACAAATATATTGTTTCCGGAAAAGGCATAATAAGACCGTAATTAATGGTGAAATTGTCAAAAAAAACGATTGGTTTATTAGGTGGTAGTTTTGATCCAGTTCACAAAGGGCATTTAGCTATTTCTAAAATTGCATTAAAAAAGATTAAGTTAGACCAAATTTATTGGTTAATTACGAAAAAAAATCCATTTAAAGAAAAAAGTTATTTTTCTTTAGAACATAGAGTTAAGCTGGCAAAAAAAACTACAAAAAATCTTAAAAAAATTCAGGTTTTATATCTAGACAAGATGGTTAAATCTTCAAGATCTATTGATTTAGTTAATTATTTTATAAAAAAAAAGAAAATTAATAATATTTATTTTATTATTGGTTCAGATATTTTAATTGAATTACATAAGTGGAAAAGCTGGAAAAAGTTGATAAAATTAACAAAATTAATTGTTTTTTCTCGTAAAGGATATGATAAGAAGGGTAAGAAATCTATTGTGGCCAAATATTTAAAAAATAAAAATATTATTTATATCAAAAACAAACCCATAATTATCTCCTCCACATTTATAAGAAATAAATTAAACACAAAAATTTAATGGAAATAGTAGATATTAGACACAACATTGAAAATATCTTAGATAAAAACAAAGCTCAAAACATTGTTGCTATAAACCTAAAAAACAAATCACAAATTGCCGATTTTATGGTTATTGCTTCGGGTACTTCTTCCAGGCATCTTCAATCTCTCTCTGAAATTCTAGTCACTGAATTAAAAAAACTTGGTTTAAATAGTTGTCGCATAGAAGGCAAAGAGAGCAATGATTGGAAATTAGTTGATGCTCACGATGTAATCGTTCATATTTTTCATCCAGATAAAAGAGAGTTTTATGATCTTGAAAAGATGTGGTCTGAAGAGATTCCTAAAGAAAAAGCTATGATATGAAAAAAATTATCATTTTATCAATTTTATTTATAAATACTTTTAATTTATCAGCTTTATCTAAAAACGAATTATATGAAAAAATAGATCTTTTTGGGGAAGTAATAGAAAATATAGAAAAAAATTATGTCGATGAAGTAGATCAAGTAAAAATGTTTGACGCAGCTATTAATGGAGTTTTGCAGTCTCTTGACCCATATTCAGCTTATATGAGTCCAGAATTATTTAAAGAAATGCAAACTGATACTAGCGGACAGTTCGGTGGCTTGGGTATAGAAATAGGGATGGAAGCTGGTGTTGTAAAAGTAATTTCACCAATAGATGATACACCTGCCTCGAAAGCAGGTATTAAAGCGGGTGATTATATAGTTAAAATTGGCAAAGAACAGGTTCAAGGAAAATCACTAATGGATGCGGTTAAATTAATGAGAGGGCCGGTCGGTTCATCCATAGATCTTACTGTAAGACGTAAAAATGTAAAAAACCCTTTAGAATTTAGTATTACTAGAAAAATTATTGAAGTTCGTTCAGTAAATTCCGATGTATTAGGTAAAGATAAAAATTTAGGCTATATAAGGTTAAAATCGTTTAATGAAAATAGTGATAAACAATTTTTAAAATCACTTAAGAAATTTGAAAGAGATTCCAAAATTAAAGGATATGTTTTGGATCTAAGAAACAATCCAGGTGGATTACTAACCAAGGCAATAAACATTACTGATTTTTTCTTAAATGATGGTGAAATAGTTTCAACAAAAGGTCGAAAAGTTTCAGAAACAAGAAAATTTTTTGCTAGAAAAGGTGATGAAATAAAAGGTAAACCAATTATAGTATTAATCAACAATGGATCAGCATCAGCCTCTGAAATTTTTGCGGGAGCTTTAAAAGATCATAAAAGAGCAATAATTTTAGGTGAAAATTCATATGGGAAAGGATCTGTTCAATCTATAGTCCCACTTAGAAATGGTGGTGGCATGAGATTAACTATATCAAAATATTACTTACCTTCAGGAAAATCAATATCAGAAGTAGGTGTAACGCCTGACATACTAGTTGAAGAAATAGGGGAAGATTTTAAAATTAAATCTGATAAAGATAATCAATTAAATTACGCTATTAAACTATTTAATTCTTAAACTATGAACAGTCAAATACTTCCTATGCGTACTGGCGTAGGTATAATTATTTTAAACAAAAATAATAAAGTTTTTGTTGCTAAACGTAAAGACAATCCAGGTAATAAATGGCAAATGCCACAAGGTGGCGTTGAAGACGGTGAAGATTTTCTTTCAGCTATGAAAAGAGAATTATATGAAGAGACAAGCATAAAAAATATTAATATTATTAAAGAAATTGAGAAAATGTATGAATATAAACTTCCAAAAAATCTCATTGGGATTATATGGAAAGGTAAATTTAGTGGACAAAAACAAAAGTGGTTTATAACTAAATTTACGGGCAATGAAAATGAGATCAATTTAAATACCGAACATCCAGAATTTATTGAATGGAAATGGATTGATATTGAAATGTTGCCAAGTGTGATAGTTGAATTTAAAAAAGATTTGTATCTAAATCTACTGAGAGAAATTAAATTAATTATTGATTAATTTCTTTTAAAGTACTTATTTTGTAAGATGATATGTATTTTTTTTTATCGGAAGAATTATTATCGTTAAATTGACTCTCTGCCGCACTTAATAAATCTTCAATAGAGTTCTGGTTGAGTTCTGCTAGATTTTTTGCGGTTGAGGTTAAAATTAGTAGATTGTTATTTGAAAATTCAACTGTTCCTTCTTCTACATAATATTTTTTTTCTTGATTCTCTAAAGTTATTATACCTGGCCTTAAAAAAGTTATAAGTGGAATGTGATCTTTTAAAATTCCAATTTGGCCTTCATAGGAAGGAATGGTTACTTCGCTGGTTTCTGCTTTAAGAATTGTTTTATTCGGTGCTATAATTTCAACTGTGAATTTATCCGACATTATTTGCTGTCTTTAGATAATTTTTCTGCTTTCTCTATTGCTTCTTCAATTCCACCAACCATATAAAAAGCTGCTTCAGGTAAATGATCATATTCACCCTTACATATTGCGTCAAAGCCTTTGATAGTATCGTCTAAATCAACTAATTTTCCTGGTGATCCAGTAAACACCTCTGCAACAAAGAATGGTTGAGATAAAAATCTTTGTATTTTTCTTGCTCTCGCCACTGTTAACTTGTCTTCTTCAGAAAGTTCATCCATTCCTAAAATAGCTATAATATCTTGTAGGGATTTATAGGCCTGTAAAATTTTTTGAACATCTCTAGCGACTCTGTAATGTTCCTCACCAACTATTCTTGGATCTAAAATTCTAGACGTTGAGTCTAAAGGATCAACAGCTGGATAAATTCCAATTTCTGCAATTTGCCTTGATAATACTGTTGTTGCATCTAAGTGTGCAAATGATGTTGCTGGAGCTGGGTCCGTCAAGTCATCTGCCGGGACATAGATCGCTTGCACTGATGTAATTGAACCTTTATCTGTGGATGTAATTCTTTCTTGTAAATTACCCATGTCTGTAGCTAATGTTGGTTGGTAACCCACTGCTGAAGGTATTCTTCCTAATAAAGCTGATACTTCTGATCCAGCCTGTGTAAATCTAAATATATTATCTACGAAGAAAAGAACATCTTGACCTTCTTTATCTCTAAAATATTCTGCTACTGTTAAACCTGTTAAAGCCACTCTAGCTCTTGCTCCTGGTGGTTCATTCATTTGTCCATAAACTAATGCAGCTTTAGAGCCTTTTCCGTCAGGTTTGATTACTCCTGATTCTATCATCTCATGATAAAGATCATTTCCTTCTCTAGTTCTTTCGCCTACTCCAGCAAACACTGAAAAACCTCCATGAGCTTTTGCTATGTTATTAATTAATTCCATAATCGTAACCGTTTTACCAACACCAGCTCCTCCGAAAAGACCAATCTTTCCTCCTTTTGCATAGGGGGCTAGCAAGTCAACTACTTTAATACCAGTAACAAGTTGCTCAGTTTCTGTTGCCTGGTCTGTAAATTTTGGAGCTGCTCTATGAATAGGCCATTTTTCTTTTGTTTTTACGTCTCCCTTTTCATCAATTGGTTCTCCAATTACATTTATAATTCTTCCAAGAGTTTCTGGTCCTACTGGAACGCTTATTGGGTTTCCTGTATTTATAACGTTATCGCCTCTTTTTAATCCCTCTGTAGCATCCATTGCTATTGTGCGAACACTGCTCTCACCCAGATGTTGGGCTACTTCTAAAATTAATTTATTTCCAGAATTACTTACTTCAAGTGCTGTGTATATTTCAGGTAGTTCATTTTCAAATTTTACGTCTACAACCGCACCAATAATTTGTGTTATTTTTCCGTTTTTACTCATTATAAACTTTCTGCTCCAGATATGATTTCAATCAATTCTTTAGTAATCGAAGCTTGTCTGCTTCTATTGTAATTTATTGTAAGTTTATCAACCAAATCGCCTGCATTTCTTGTAGCGTTATCCATCGCTGTCATTCTTGATCCTTGCTCACTCGCTGCATTTTCTAAGAAAGCTCTAAAAACTTGAGTAGAAATGTTTTTGGGCAATAGGTCCTCTAAAATTTCATCTTCATCTGGTTCAAATTCATATGATATGGAATCTTCATTTTTCTCTAATGGTATTTTTTTTTCAACTGGTATTATCTGTTGGGCTTGAGGTATCTGTGTAATAACATTTTTAAAATTATTATAAAATAAAATACATTTATCAAACTCATTGCTATTAAATAAATTTATAATTTCATTACCAATAATTTCAGCTTCTGCAAATGTTATTTTCTTTTTATCTTTGAAACTAAATTTTTTTATAACATATTTTCCATATTCTCTCTTAATTTGGTCTAAACCTTTTGATCCTACTGTAATTATCTTTAGTTCTTTTCCTTCATTTAGTATTTTCTTAAAATTTACTTTGGCTAACTTGCAAATATTTGAGTTAAAGCCCCCACATAATCCTCTATCTGCAGTTAACACTAGACATAAATATGTTTTATCTTTTCCATTTCCTACCAATAATTTTGGGGCGTTTTGAGGATCATTAATTGAATTAGTGAGATTAAGAATAATATTCTGCATTTTTTGACTGTAAGGTCGTCCTTTTTCCGCGCTCTCTTGTGCTTTTCTCAATTTCGCTGCTGCAACCATTTTCATAGCTTTTGTAATCTTTTGAGTAGATTTAACACTTTTAATTCTTTTTTTTAAATCATCTAAACTTGGCATTATTTATTTGCTTTCTTATACTCTTCGATCGCCTGAACTAAAAGTTTTTCTGTATTTTCTTCAAGTTTTCCTGAAGATTGAATCGCATCGATAATCTCAGGTTTTTCTGATTTAATCTTTTCAATAATATCATTTTCAAACTTCTTAATTTTTGTTAATTCCACGTCATCTAAAAACCCTTTTACACCAGTAAAAACAGATATTACTTGCTCTGCCACTGTCATCGGTGAGTATTGATTTTGTTTTAATAATTCAGTCAGTTTTGCACCTCGATTCAAAAGCTGCTGTGTTGAAGCATCTAAATCTGATCCAAATTGTGCAAATGCTGCCATTTCTCTGTACTGAGCCAATTCCAATTTAATTGAACCGGCAACTTTTTTCATAGCCTTTGTTTGAGCCGCAGATCCTACTCTAGATACTGATAATCCAACATTAACTGCTGGTCTAATACCTTGGTTAAATAATTCTGTTTCTAAAAATATTTGACCATCTGTAATTGAAATAACATTTGTTGGAATGTAGGCAGAAACATCGCCTGCTTGAGTTTCGATAATAGGTAGCGCTGTTAAAGAACCACCGCCATTAGCATCACTTAATTTAGCTGATCTTTCTAATAATCTACTGTGTAAGTAAAAAACATCGCCTGGATATGCTTCTCTGCCTGGAGGTCTTCTAAGTAATAGTGACATTTGCCTATAAGCAACTGCTTGTTTTGATAGATCATCGTAAACTATTAAAGCATGCATACCATTATCTCTAAAGTATTCTCCTATAGTACAACCTGTATAAGGAGCTAAAAATTGTAACGGAGCAGAGTCAGATGCTGTGGCTGCAACAATTGTAGTATATTTGAGTGCCCCAGCTTCTTCCAATGTTTTTGTTATTTGTGCTACAGTGGAACGTTTTTGTCCTATGGCTACATATACGCAATATAATTTTTTCTTTTCATCTGAAGACTCATTAATTTTTTTTTGATTAATAATTGCATCAATTGCAACAGCTGTTTTTCCAGTTTGTCTATCTCCAATAATCAATTCTCTTTGACCTCTTCCAACAGGTATCAATGAGTCAATTGATTTTAGTCCAGTTTGCATCGGCTCACTTACAGATTGTCTGGGAATAATACCTGGTGCTTTTACTTCAACTCTTTTTCGTTCTTTGGAAGAAAGTGCACCTTTGCCGTCTATTGGATTTCCCAATCCGTCTACAACTCTCCCTAAAAGTTCTTTACCAACTGGCACGTCCACTATGGCATTAGTTCTTTTAATCGTGTCACCTTCTTTAATTTTTCTATCATCACCAAAAATTACAACACCGACGTTATCGTTTTCTAAATTTAAAGCCATTCCTTTTGAGCCATCTTCAAACTCAACCATCTCACCCGCCTGAACATTATCAAGTCCATAAACACGTGCTATACCATCACCAACTGATAAAACTTTTCCTATTTCAGAAACTTCTGCTTTTTCGCCAAAATTTTTAATTTGATCTTTTAATAATTTTGTAATTTCTGATGGATTAATTGACATTTTAACTCTCTAACATTTTTTGTTCGTATTTTTTTAATTTATTTCTAATTGAGGTATCTATCATAAAACTTCCCAGTTGTAATTTCAGTCCTCCAATTAAATCCTTATCAACTTTATAATCAAATTTTATAGTTGACTTCATTGAAGATGATAATTCTTTGCTTATATTTTCTAATTCACTAGATGATAGTTCTTTAGATGAAACTAAAGAAGCTTTAATTTCTCCTCTATTTTTAGAGCATAATTTTAAAAAAACGTTTAAAATTTTTTTAACAAAAAATATTCGTCTTTTTTCGATTAACAACAAAAAGAAGTTTTTTAAATTTTTTGTAAAATTTAATTTTATAGATAAAGTTTCTAATACTCTGTTTTGAGTCTCAATCATATGAGTTGGATTTTGAATAAAATTTTTAATTTCTTGATTACCGTTATAAAGTGTTTGAAAATTTCTTACATCAATTTCAATTTTTTCTAACTCATTAGACTCTTTAGCTGCTTCAAAAAGCGCGCGCGAGTATCTTTCTGATGTTTCTGTTGAGAAAGATTTATTTGTGCTCATTTTTAATTTTTATGAAATATCGTGAAATTATGAGCGTTTCGTATCATAAGAGAATATGTTGATCAAGTTACCATATAAAGATTAACTAAAATTTACTGGGTCAACATCAACCGTAAGTTTAATTTTAGATGATATTTTAAGAGAATTTAGTAGGTTTATTATTTTATTCTGTATTAAAATGCTACTTCTACACCTTAATAACAATCGAGATCTAAATTTATTTTTAATTTTAAGAAAAGGTGAGTCTACTGGGCCTAAAACCTCTATAGAATTAATTTTTTTTAATTGATTTTTAATTTCTCTTGCTCCCTTAAGGCTCATATCGTGCTGATTTGAGGAAATTATTATTGCTATTAATCTAGCATATGGAGGAAGGCTATTTTTTTTTCTTGTAATTAATTCTATTTTTAATAATTGCTCAGATTTATTTTTAATTAATTCATTAAGTGTAGTATCTTGAGGTGTTAACGTTTGATAGATTATTAATGACTCCGAACTAAATCTTCCAGCCCTTCCACTAAGCTGATGGTATAATTGAATATTTTTTTCGGTAGTTCTTAGATCATATCCTCTGCCAGAAAAGTCTGCATCGATTACTACAATACAATTTAATTTAGGAAAATTAAAACCCTTTGAAATCATTTGAGTACCAATTAAAATGTTTATTTCGTTGTTATTAATTTTTTTAAATAATATTTCAGTTTTTTTTCTATTTTTCATGTAATCACTTGAGAAAATTTCTATTTTGTTATTTGGAAAAATTTTTTTTACTTCCTCGTATATTTTTTCTACTCCAGTGCCATACATAATAAAATCACAATCTCCCTCTTCTTTGCATTTTTTTTTAATTTCTCTTTCAAGAGAACAGTGATGGCAAACAGCTTTATTTTTTATTTTATGAAAAGTTAAATACATTGAACAATTAGAACATATTTGTTTTGTCCCACATTTTTTACAAATTAAATATGGAGCATAACCTCTTTTATTTATAAAAAATAATATTTGATCTCCCCTTTTTAAAAAGTCATTAACGTACTTAATAGTTTCACTTGAAATAAATTTATTTTTAACTTTATTTATATTTAAATTAATAATTTTTGTATTAGGCAATGGATAATCATTAAATCTTTTAAAAATTCTAACATGTCGAAATTTTTTATTTAAAATATTATTATATGTTTCTACCGAAGGTATAGAAGTTACTAAATGAATTGGAATTTTTTCAAATGATGCTCTTGATATAGCCATGTCTCTAGCATTATAAGTTACGCCTTCATCTTGTTTATAAGAAGCATCATGTTCTTCATCAACAATGATGATGCCAAGTTTTTTAAATGGTAGTAGTAATGCGGATCGTGCTCCAACAACTAACTTAATTTCATTATTTATTATACCTTTCCAAATTATTCTTTTATTTTTTGGTGTAATTTTTGAGTGCCATATCGCTGGTTCATAACCAAAAAAATCTTTAAATCTAAATTTAAATTCACTAGTTAAAAAAATTTCAGGTAGTAGAACTAGTGCTTGTTTTTTTTTATTTATAATTTTTTTTATTCTTTCAAAATAAATCAAAGTTTTTCCTGAACCTGTTGTTCCTTGCAACACCGACACATCAAATTTGTTGTTTACTGAGTCTAGATAATCTAAAGCCTTTTTTTGTTCATTATTAAGTTTATATTTTATTATTTGGGCCTTTACCCTTTTGAAACTGAGATCATTTTTTTCTGTAAAATTATTTTTATTTCCTATGACCATCTTTAAAACTAATCCTATGGGAACCATGTTGTATGATGAAAACCATTCAATAAAATTAATAAAATTCTCATTTATTGAATAGTTTTTAATTTTTTTGTTTACATTTTTTATTTTTATATTTTTTTTAAGCTTTATATTTTTGTTTTTCCAAACAACACCGGTTTCTTTTTTTTTTCCAAAAGGAACTTCAACTAGATCTCCAGTTTTGAGTGGAATATTATTAGAGTTATAAGTAAATGAAAAATTAAATACTTTAGGTAACAGTACTTCTACTTTCATATATTAATAGTAGATGAATTTTGTTTATTTAAAAATGAATTGGTCTTTTATCAACAGCTAATGCAGCTTCTTTGATTGCTTCTGTGTGTGTAGGGTGAGCATGGCAAGTTCTAGCTATATCTTCCGCACTTGCCCCGAATTCCATAGCTAATGCCATTTCAGCAATCATATCTCCGCAGTGAGGTCCGATAATATGTACTCCTAAAACTTTATCTGTTGTGCTGTCTGCCAAGATTTTTACAAACCCATCTGTTTCATTATTAACTTTTGCTCTTGAATTAGCTAAAAATGGAAATTTTCCTATTTTATAAGATTTATTCTCACTCTTTAATTGTTCTTCAGTTTTACCTACTGTTGCGACCTCAGGTGAAGTGTAAACTACTCCAGGTATAACATCATAATTTACATGTCCTGCTTGACCTCCTAAGATTTCTGCAACAGCTATTCCTTCCTCTTCGGCTTTGTGAGCCAACATAGGGCCCTTTATAACATCTCCAATGGCATAAATATTCTCTACAGAAGTTTGAAGTTTGTTATTTACTTCAATTCTACCTTTGTTATCCAGTTTGACACCAACCTTTGATAGGTTTAATCCTTCTGTGTAAGGTTTTCTTCCAACAGCAACTAAAACTTTATCAACTTCAATTTTTTCTTCTTTTGAATTTTTTATGTCTGTATATTGAATTACCACAGAATTACCTTTGTTGCTTACCGTATTAACTCGAGATCCCATTTTAAACTTGATACCTTGCTTGGTTAATATTTTTTGAAATTCATTTGATATCTCCCTATCCATTCCGGGTGTTATAAAATCTAAATATTCTAAAACGACTACTTCTGAACCTAGTCTTGACCAAACTGAACCCATTTCGAGACCTATATATCCACCACCTATTACTGCTAACTTGTTTGGTACTTTGTTAAAAGATAAAGCTCCTGTTGAGGAAACTACATTCTTCTCATCTATTTCTATACCGGGTAATGAGGCGACTTCAGATCCGGTGGCTATAACAATATTCTTTGCTGTGATATTTGTTCTGCTATTGCTGTTTCCAAAAACTACTATATCATTTTTTGAAAAAACAACTCCCTTGCCTCTAAAATAAGAAACTTTATTTTTTTTAAATAAAAACTCAACACCTTTTGTCAAAATTTTAATCGATTTATTTTTATTTGACATCATTTTTTCTATGTTAAGTTTAATGCCATCTATCTCGATTCCTTGCTGATTAAAGTCTTTTTTAGCCTTATGGTAATTTTCTGATAAATTTAATAAACTTTTTGAAGGTATGCAGCCAATATTAAGGCACGTTCCTCCCAGTGCTCCTCTAGACTCGATACATGCTGTTTTAAGGCCAAGTTGTGCAGCTCTAATTGCACATACATAGCCACCTGGTCCGCCTCCTATTACAACTAAATCAAAATTATTTTCCATATTTAAATATTTAGAAAAAGTCTTTGAGGTTGTTCAAGCGATTCCTTTACAATCTTTAAAAAAGAAACAGCTTCTTTTCCGTCAATTATTCTATGATCATAAGATAGAGCTAAATACATTACTGGTCTTGATTCAATTTTACCATCAACAACAGTAGCTCTTTGGACAATATTATGCATTCCTAAGACTGCTGATTGTGGGGGGTTTAATATTGGTGTCGACAACATTGATCCATAAATTCCTCCATTAGTAATTGTAAAAGTTCCCCCTTGTAAATCTTCAATAGTAATTTTTCCATCTCTAGCTTTTTGACCAAGATTACCAATATTTTTTTCTATATCTGCAAATGACATTTCGTCAGTTTCTCTAAGTACTGGTACAACTAATCCTCTATCAGTTCCAACAGCTATACTTATGTTATAATAGTTTTTGTAAACTATTTCTTCATCCTGAATTTCTGCATTAATAGAAGGATAGTTTTTTAAACCAATTACGCAAGATTTTACAAAAAATGACATAAAGCCAAGTTTTACACCATAATTATTTTGAAATTCCTCTTTATGTTGATTTCTCATTTTAATTATTTCGGTCATATCAACTTCATTAAAAGTTGTAAGCATTGCAGCATTTTCTTGAGCCTCTTTTAGTCTTTTTGCAATTGTTAATCTGAGTCTCGTCATCTTAACTCTTTCTTCCGGACCATATTTAATTTTTCTTTCAGCTGGTGATGGCTTTGAGCCCATGAGCCTCATGATGTCTTCTTTTAAAATAACTCCGTGTTTACCTGAGCCCTTGACACTACCTAGATCAACTTTACCTTCATTCGCTATTTTTCTTGCTGCTGGCGATACTTGCACCTCTTTTTTTTTAGGTAATTTTTCTTCATGAACCTGTTCAAGTATCAAAGGTTCTTCTTCTTCCAATTTAAGTAGTGGTTCAGCAATTTTATTCTTTTTTGATTTTAATTTTTTAGGTTTTAAGGTTTCCACTTCATCAAAAACTTTTATTGTTTTTTCTTTATTTGCTTTCTGAGGCGGTGCATAATCATTTATTTCTTTAAGGTTTTTGTTGGTATTTGTTGCCGAGCCGTTTATCGTTCCTAGTAAAGAACCTACATTTACAGTTTCACCTTCTCTAACGGCAATGCTACCTAGAATTCCATTTGTTGGGGAAGGAACTTCAACGTTTACTTTGTCTGTTTCTAATTCTACAAGTGGTTCATCAGCTGAAACCTCTTCTCCTTGAGACTTAAGCCACTTAGATACCGTAGCCTCTGTGATAGACTCTCCCAAAGTAGGTACTGTAATTTTTTCTGACATTTAATCTTTAAGTATCTTTTCTAATATTTCTTTTTGTTGTGCAAGATGTTTGTTAAGATTTCCAGTCGCAGTAGAAGAAGATGCTTTTCTACCCACATATTTCACTGAAATACCATCTAAATTAATCATTTCTAATGTTCTATCTATGTAATTTCTGACGGTATTCCAGGCTCCCATGTTTTTTGGTTCTTCTTGACACCAAATAAAATCACATTTTTTATATCGCTTTAAAATATTTGCTAAAGTTTTTACGGGAAAAGGATAAAGCTGCTCAATTCTAATAAATGTAACTCTATCATTTTTATACTTTTCTCTAGCTTCAATTAAATCATAGTAAATTTTACCTGAACACATAACTACTTTATTAATCTTATTATCTCTTTTTTTAAGCTCTAATAAATTTTTAACTTTAGTAAATGAGTCATCTTCTAAAACTCTATGAAATGTACTCTCTGTAGAAAATTCTGAAATACTTGAAACACATCTTTTATGTCTCAACAATGATTTAGGAGTCATAATAATTAGTGGCTTTCTAAATTCCCTTCTCATTTGACGTCTTAAAACATGAAAATAATTTGATGGTGTAGTACAATTAACAACTTGAATATTTTCTCCAGCACATAGTTGTAAAAATCTCTCTAATCTTGCTGAAGAATGTTCAGGACCTTGACCTTCATATCCATGCGGCAACAACATAACTAAACCGCTGGCTCTACCCCATTTAGACTCTCCGGATGATATAAATTGATCAATAATAATTTGCGCTCCATTTGCAAAATCACCAAACTGTGCCTCCCACAAAACTAATGTTTCTGGTTCAGAGATAGAGTAACCAAATTCAAAACCCAAAACTGCAAATTCAGATAGTAAGCTATCTATTATTTCAAAATTTTTTTGCCCTTTTAAAATATTATTTAAAGGAACATATCTATCGTGGCTATCTTGATTTCTTATAATTGCATGTCTTTGGCTGAAAGTTCCCCTACCAGAATCTTGACCAGATAGCCGAACTGAAAAACCTTCTGCTAGCAAAGTTCCAAATGCCAAACTTTCTGCTGTAGACCAATCTATAGCTTTTCCTTCTTCTATAGCATGAAGTCGTGAATCAAATATTTTTTTTAATGTTTTATGTATATTTAAATTTGAAGGAATTTTTGTAATTTTTTTCCCTACTTCTACTAACAATTTTTTGTCAACACCACTAGCGCCTCTTTTGTCTTTGCCTAAGCCTGGTTTAAATCTTGACCAGGCACCGTCAAACCACTTCAATTCTGATTTATAACTTTTAGACGAAATAAATTCTGTTTCTAAAAAATTTTTGAAATTTGTTTTTTCATTTTGCAACTCTGCTTCTGTTTTTAAACCTTCTTGACTTAATTTTTTTCCGTAAATTGTAAGTGTTGAGGGGTGATTTTTTATTTTTTTATACATTATCGGTTGAGTAAATGAAGGTTCATCTCCTTCATTATGACCGTATCTTCTGTAACAAACCATATCGATTACAACATCTCTGTTAAATTTTTGTCTATATTCTGTTGCTATCTTTGCACAATGAACAACTGCCTCTGGGTCATCTCCATTTACATGAAAAATTGGAGCTTGAGCAATTTTAGCAACATCTGAAGGGTATGGGGATGATCGTGCAAATCTTGGCGCTGTAGTAAATCCTATTTGATTATTCACAATAATATGAATTGTGCCTCCAATGTTATGGCCAGGAAGTCCAGACATAGCAAAACATTCTGCAACAATTCCTTGACCAGCAAATGCAGCGTCACCATGCATTAATACAGGAATAACTTTTTTTCTCTCTTTATCTTTGTGAAAAAATTGTTTAGCTCGAACTTGACCTAATACTACTGGGTTTACTGCTTCCAGATGTGATGGATTGTCTGTTAGACTTATATGAACAGAATTACCATCAAATTCTCTATTTGAGGATGCTCCTAAATGATATTTAACATCTCCCTCAATATCTTTGCTAGCGCTGGCTGTCTTTCCAAAAAATTCACTAAATATAGCTTTAAATGGTTTACCCATTACATTAGCTAAAACATTTAACCGACCTCGGTGAGGCATTCCAATTTTAATCTCTTTAGCTCCTAAATTTCCACCTCTTTTAATAATTTGTTCTAATGCTGGTATTAAAGACTCGCCTCCGTCTAAACCAAACCTTTTTGTACCAACAAATTTAACGTGTAAATATTTTTCAAAGCCTTCTGCTTGAATAATCTTATTTAGAATGGCCTTTTTTCCATTTTTCGTAAAAGATATGTTTTTTTCAGGGCCTTCTATTCTATCTCTAATCCATGATTTTTCTTCTGGATCACCCATGTGCATAAATTCATATCCAATATTTGAAGAATAAGTTTTTTTAAGAATTTCTAAAATTTGATTTAAGTTAGCATATTGTAGACCTAGAACACCATCTAAAAATATTTTCCTTTCGTAATCTTTATTTTCAAAGCCATACGTCTCTGGTTTTAATTCTGGATGCTCTTCTTTTTTTTGAATTGAAAGAGGATCTAGATTTGATATCAAGTGACCTCTTATTCTATAAGCCCTTATCAACATAATAGCTCGTACAGAATCTTTTGATGCTTGTTTAACAATATTTGAATTTATATCATCATTATCTTCTTTGTGATCCTTTGGGATTTTTATTTTTCTTATTTTTTTTTCTGGAGACCAGCTTGGCCCTTTTATATCATTGTAAATAAGTTTTTCATTGTCACTTAATCCATCAAAAAAACTTTTCCAACTCTCTGGAAGTGAGTTTGGATCAGAAATATAATCTGCATAAAATTCGTTAATAAATTCAGAGTTTGCCCCTGCTAGAAATGAGGTTTTTTTATAAGTTGTATTATTATCAGATGAAGACATTAAAAATTAATTTTAACATAAATTTATAAAAATCAACCATTTAGTTTTTTAAATAGTGTTTTGCCTATATCAGCGGGTGATTTAGATATGGTTATCCCGGCTGACCTCATTTTTTCTATTTTATCTTCAGCCCCCCCTTTGCCACCAGAGATTATTGCGCCAGCATGCCCCATTCTTCTACCTGGCGGTGCAGTTAAGCCAGCGATAAATCCAACCATAGGTTTTTTAATTTTTTCTTTTCTTAGAAATTCTGCAGCTTCTTCCTCTGCTGACCCACCAATTTCCCCAATCATAACAATTGATTGTGTTTGATTGTCTTGTAAAAATAATTCCAGACAGTCGATAAAGTTTGTTCCATTTATAGGGTCTCCACCAATTCCTATACAAGTAGACTGACCCATTCCATTAGCAGATGTTTGTGCTACCGCCTCATAGGTTAATGTTCCTGATCTTGAAACAATTCCAACCGTGCCTTTTTTATGAATATTACCCGGCATAATACCAATCTTACATTCCTCAGGAGTTATAATTCCTGGACAATTAGGCCCTATCAATCTTGAAATACCCTCATTCAATTTTTTTTTAACTTTTAGCATGTCAACCACTGGTATTCCTTCTGTGATACAAACGATTAATTCAATTTTTGCTTCTATGGCCTCAATAATTGCATTACCTGCAAATTTTGGTGGGACATAAATCATGGTTGCATTAGCAGAAGTATGATCTTTTGCCTCTTGAACTGTGTTAAACACTGGAAGGTTTAAATGCTTTTGTCCACCTTTTTTCGGTGTAACACCCCCAACCAAATGAGTTCCATACTTCAAAGCTTGTTCGGAATGAAAAGTTCCATGTGTACCGGTAAATCCTTGGCAGATCAATCTTGTGTTTTTGTCAACTAATATTGACATTTATTTTATTACCTCCACTATTTTTTTAGCTGCATCATTCAAATCTGATGCAGACAATATCTTTAAATTTGACTTATCTAATATTTCTTTTCCTTCTTTGAAATTAGTACCTGCTAGTCTTACAACTAATGGAACGGACAAATTTATTTCTTTTGCAGCTTCAACAACTCCTTGAGCAAGAATATCGCATCTCATAATTCCACCAAATATATTTATTAAAATACCTTTTACATTTTTATCAGATAGGATTAATTTAAAAGCTGCAGAAACCTTCTCTTTCGAAGCGCCACCACCTACATCTAAAAAATTTGCAGGTTCTTTACCATAAAGCTTGATGATGTCCATTGTTGCCATGGCTAAGCCCGCCCCATTAACCATACATCCTATAGACCCGTTAAGTTTAATGTAGGCTAGATCATGTTTGCTGGCCTCTATCTCTGCTGGATCTTCTTCATTTAAATCTCTGAGCTTTAAAATTTCAGGTCTTCTATAGATGGCATTGTCATCAAAATTCATTTTTGCATCCAAGCATATTATTTTATTATCCTTATTTATGATCAATGGATTAATTTCAATTAAGTTAGCATCTTTTTCTAAAACTATTCTGTAAAGAGATTTAACTAAATTTGATGCAGTTTTTTTTTGATTCTCATCTAATTTAAATACAGAAATTATATTTTCAATTTCATCTTGATTTGGTCCATCATTTTTAAACTCTATCTTATTTGTAATAATTTTTTCTGGCGTTTCAGCTGCAACTTTTTCGATATCCATTCCACCTTGAGTGCTACTTATAAATGCGATTTTTGATGTTTCTCGATCAATTAGGCAGGAAAAATAAAATTCTTTCTTAATGTCTGACGCCTCTTCAATATACAGTCTTTTAACCTCTTTACCTGCTGAACCGGTTTGATGAGTAATTAATACTTTTCCCATCATCTTATTAGCTTCAATTTCCAGAGTATCAATATCTTTTATTAATTTTACGCCGCCAGCCTTACCTCTCCCTCCTGCATGAATCTGGGCTTTCAAAACAAATTCTGTACTTTTTAAACCTTTTATTTTATCTTTTATTTCGTTAACAGACAGAATTACAACTCCATTGGATACGGGAGCTCCATACTCTTTTAAAATTTCTTTTGCCTGATGTTCGTGGATATTCATGATCTTAAAATTATTAAATTTATAGTTAAAATTAAGTTATAAGCAAATAAATTTATGCTTTGCAACACGATAAAATGATAAATTAACCATTTTATTTCAGGCAACTCAATATATTAACTTTTCGTGCCAATTCATTTAATATCTTTACCTGTAAACATTCTTCACCAAAAACATTCGTTATATAGTTAATCTTATTTTCTGTTATATAGATGTTTTTTATATTTTGTTCTTTTAATTTATTAATAAAAAAATATTTATAATAATTAAAGTATTTGTTGTTTTTATCTGGAACACTTAAATCATCAAACCATTTATTGGGTGTTATCGTTTTTGTACCAGTTATTGCTGGTAAGAGTTGATAGTTACTTAGGATTATTTTTTTTTCACCATCTAATAAAATAATTTTTTTTAGTTGTGACAATTGATCAAGTTCACGCTTAGGGTTTTTTGAATATTTCGGACTAATCCATTGAAGGTTATTTAACGACTCATCTAACACTTTAGCATCAACAGCCAGATTTAAATCAACATTATTCAATTCCATAAATTTTTTATTTTCATTAAATCTTATGTGAAATTTTATTGTAGAAATTATTAAGATAAACAAAACAAAAAATTGTAATTTTTTAGATTCGTTAATATATTTATTATAAAAATAATGTGAAGTTCCTAAAATAAAAGGAATTACAAAAAAAATTAGTATTTGGTTTTTAGTAATCATTTGAGTGTATAAAAAGATACTAACAGAAAATAAAATTGCAAATATTATTACTAAATCTTTTTTTACTTCTAATTTTTTTCTTAACTTTTTTTTTAATTTAAAAATGACAAATATTAACGGTATAAGGGAAAAATAAATAAATTTAAATTGAGAAAAAATTTTATTAAATGTAAAAATGATATTCAGTTTTCTTTGCTCTCCTATTCCCATTGGGTATAAAAAATATTGTATAAAAAAATCTTTAATTAAGATGTCATTTATATTAAAAAAAATGATTAATAAAATAGATGGTAAAACACCTCCATATATTACGTAAATTAAATTTCTTAAATTTTTAAAATTATTTAAATAAAAAATTGTACCTATTATAAAAGTGAATAAAATCATTAGGTATGCTGAAGGTATTTGCTTAGAAAAAAAAGATAAAAATAAAAATAAAGAAGTTAAAAACCAAAAAGATTTAAAATCATGTTTTATAGCTAATATTATAAATAAAACTGATATTAAAGAAAATATAACCGCATGATGGTCAACAAAAGGTGTTCCAATTGATGGATAAGCAAGTATCGAACAGCTTAAACTGTAAATAAAGCAATAAAACTTATTTAACCCAAGTTTTGCAAAAAAATAATATAATGAAAGTGTCAAAAGTAAATTTATTGAGGCTGCATGCAAAACGTAACTTAACCAATTTATGCCTAAAAATTTAAAGAAAATAAATTGTATATAATCCAACAGGGGACCAGTTATTGTCCAGTAATCTTTAAAAGGATGAAATCCATTTAGAATTTTATAACCAGCGTCATAAATTAAAAAACTATCTATTGGAAAAACACCAATATAGCCATAGTAATAAGTAAAGAATATTGCACTAGATGAAATTAAAAATATATAAATAAGTTCTTTTAAAATATTTTTATTTTTATTGAAGATCTGGGTCAATTTTTTTTGCTGCATCGAATAAATCTCTTACAGCTTTTATTGAGTTTTCAAAATTAATTTTTTCTTCATTAGAAAGTTCTAACTCTATTATTTTTTCTACACCTTTGGCTCCAAGAATAACTGGAACACCGGCATAGATATCTTTTGCTCCATATTCTCCATTCAAATATACTGCACAAGGTAGCTGTTTTTTTAAATCTTTAAGATAACTTTCTGCCATCTCAACACCTGAGGCTGCTGGCGCATAAAATGCAGATCCTTTTTCTAGGTACTTTACAATTTCTGCTCCACCTTTTTTTGTTCTATCTACTATCTCATCTAATTTTTCTTTAGAAATTTTTCCATCTTTAATACATTCATTTATTTTTTTTCCCTCTACTTCTGTATGTCCAAGCATTGCAACCATACTATCTCCATGCCCGCCTAATACGAAAGATTTAATGTTTTTTACCGGTATTTTCATTTCTTGAGATAAAAAATAAATAAATCTTGATGAATCCAAAATTCCTGCCATACCTACTATTTTATTTTTTGGTAATCCTGAATATTTTTGTAAGGCCATAACTATTACATCCAGTGGGTTTGTAATACATATTACAAAAGCGTTTGGTGATGTTTTTTTTATCCCTTCTGCAACTTGCTTTATAATTTTAAGATTTATGCCAAGAAGATCATCTCTTGTCATGCCTGGTTTTCTAGGCACTCCAGCAGTTATAATAATAACATCCGAATTTTTTGTCTCATTATAATTGTCTGTTCCTTTTAAATTAATATTAAATCCATCAACTGGTGACGACTGAGCTATATCTAAAGCTTTTCCTTTAGCTATTCCCTCAGCTACATCAAAAAGAACGATATCACCTAATTCTTTTAGAGCGATTAAATGAGCTAGCGTTCCTCCAATTTGACCTGCTCCTATTAAAGTAATTTTTTTTCTCATATATCTCCTTTTTATTTCATTGTTGGCATAACAAATTCAGGGTTAGACCTTTGTCCAGAAGGCCACCTTGATGTTATGGTCTTTAATTTTGTATAAAATCTTACACCTTCAGGTCCATGCATATGCTGATCACCGAATAAGGACCTTTTCCAGCCACCAAAACTATGGAAAGCCATTGGAACCGGGATAGGTATATTTATGCCAACCATTCCAATTTTTGCTAAACTAGAAAAATTCCTTGCTGAGTCTCCATCCCTTGTAAAAATACTAACTCCATTACCGAACTCATGATCATTTACTAATTGTAATGCTTCATCAAAGTCTTTTGCTCGTATAACGGATAGAACTGGACCAAAAATTTCTTCTTTATAAATTCTCATATCTTTAGTTACGTGATCAAACAAACAGCCACCAAGGTAATACCCATTCTCATACCCTTGTAATTTAAAATTTCTACCATCTATAATAAGTTTAGCACCCTCTTTTTCTCCAATGTCGACGTAGTTTTTAACTTTTTCTAGATGTTCTTTTGTAACTAATGGACCCATCTCAGACTGTTTATCCATACCAGGTCCAACTTTTAGTGTTTCTAATTTTCTAGCTAGTGCACTTACTAATTTATTACCAATTCCTCCAACCGCTACTGCTACTGATTGAGCCATGCATCTTTCTCCTGCTGAACCATAGGCAGCTCCCATTAGGCCGTTAACTGCTTGCTCTAAATCGCAATCAGGCATAACTACACAATGATTTTTAGCTCCACCTAAAGCTTGAACTCTTTTTTCGTTTTTTGCACAGTTTTCATAAATATATTTTGCAATAGGTGTTGATCCAACAAAACTCATCCCAGCAACATCTTTGTTATTAATCAAAGCATCTACTGCTTCTTTATCTCCATTGATAACATTAAAAACTCCATCAGGTAGACCGGCTTCTTTTAATAATTCTGCTAATCTCATAGAACATGATGGATCTTTCTCTGATGGCTTTAGAACAAATGTATTTCCACAAGCTATTGCCATTGGAAACATCCACATGGGTACCATTGCAGGAAAATTAAACGGCGTTATACCAGCACATACTCCAAGCGGTTGTCTTATAGACCAACTATCAACATCAGTTCCAACATTTTCTGTAAATTCTCCTTTTAGCATTTGTGGAATTCCACATGCATATTCAACAACTTCTAAACCTCTAGTTAATGAACCCTTAGCGTCTTCATATACTTTTCCATGTTCAGCTACTATTATTTTTGTAAGTTCGTCTGAATTTTTTTCGATTAACTCTTTAAATTTAAACATTACTCTAGCTCTTTGAAGAGGAGGCTTATTTGACCAAGCTTCAAATGCTTTTTTTGCACTAGCAACTGCTTCATTAACATCTTTTGTAGTGGCTAATTTTACTTCTGCTTCTTGGTCACCTGTAGCAGGGTTAAAAATTTTTCCTTTTTTTTTAGACTCACCGCTATAAGATTTTCCATTTACAAAGTGCTCAATAATTCTCATGATGTAATTGAATAAATAAGGTTTTAGCTTGTTGCAAGCATTTTCTTAATAGAACCAATAGCTTTTGCAGGATTCAATCCTTTTGGGCAGGAATTAGTGCAATTCATAATAGTATGACATCTATATAATTTTAATTCATCTGCAACTTTTTTTAATCTCTCTTTTTTATCGCCATCTCTACTATCATTAATCCAACGATAAGCTTGTAGAAGCACTGCTGGACCTAAATATTTTTCTCCATTCCACCAATAGCTTGGGCACGATGTTGAACAACAGGCACATAAAATACATTCATAATACCCATCTAATTTTTCTCTATCTTTTTGCGTTTGTTTTAATTCTGTTTGCTCTTCACCAGTTTGTTCAGTTGTAAGCCACGGCTTAATCGATTCATATTGTTTATAAAGTGTTGTTAAATCACCAATTAAATCTTTGATTACTTTTAAGTGAGGCAGAGGATATACATTTAAATCACCATTAATATCTGTATGAGATTTTATACAGGCTAGTGTATTTACACCATCAATATTCATCGCGCACGAACCGCAAACTCCATGGGCACATGATCTTCTGAAAGTAAGGGATGGGTCTATTTCATTTTTAATTTTAAACAATATATCCAATACTTTTGGGCCGCAGTTATCCATATCAACTTCAAATGTATCAACTCTTGGATTTTGACCTGTAGATGGATCCCATCTATATATATTTACTTTTTTTAAATTATTAGAATTAGTTATGTCTTTATAATGCATGCCAACTTCTATTTTAGAATTTTGTGGCAAGTTAAATTGAACCATTTCTTAATACACTCTTTCTTTTGGAGGAAAGTACTGGACGTCATTAGTCAATGTTCTCGAGTGAACATCTCTATATTTAATTTCTACTTTATTATCATTTTGCCAAGCTAAAGTGTGCTTCATAAAGTTTTTATCATCTCTTTTGCTAAAATCTTCTCTCGCATGCGCACCTCTACTCTCTTTTCTGTTATAAGCCGAATCCATTGTTGTAAGAGCTTGGCGAATTAAATTATCAAATTCTAAAGTTTCGACTAAATCTGTATTAAATAATAATGATTTATCTTTTACAGAAATATCGTTCATGCCTTCGTAAGGTTTTCTTATTTGATCAACCCCTTCCTTCAAAGTTTTTTCTGTTCTAAAAACTGCACATTTAGATTGCATTGTTTTTTGCATTTTCATTCTTAACTCTGATGTCATTGTGGAACCGCTTGAATTTCTAATTTTATCAAATCTATCTAAACATTTATCAGTTTCTGAGATTGAAACTTCCTCATGAGGTGTTCCAGCTTTTACTAACTCTGCTGCTCTTTTCGCTGCTGCTCTTCCAAAAACCACAAGGTCAATCAAAGAGTTAGACCCTAGTCTATTTGCTCCATGAACTGATACGCAAGCTGCTTCTCCTATGGCCATTAATCCTGGCACTGTTTTTTCAGATCCATTTAATGTTAAAACTTCAGCTTTATAGTTTGTTGGTATGCCTCCCATATTATAATGAACTGTTGGAACAACTGGAATAGGTTGCTTGTTTATGTCAACATTTGCAAACGTTTTAGCTGCCTCTGTTATTCCAGGCAATCTTTCATCTAAAACTTCTTTATCTATGTGATCTAAATGTAAACTTATATGATCTTTATCTTTACCGACTCCACGACCCTCATTAATCTCCATTTCCATTGAACGGCTTACAACATCTCTTGAAGCTAAATCTTTTGCATTAGGCGCATATCTCTCCATAAACCTTTCACCTTTTCCATTCACAAGAAATCCTCCTTCACCTCTGGCGCCTTCTGTAATTAAACAACCAACGCCATAAATTCCGGTTGGGTGAAACTGAACAAACTCCATATCCTGTAATGGCAAACCAGCTCTTAAAACCATTGCATTACCATCTCCTGTGCAAGTGTGAGCTGAAGTTGCTGATTGATAAACTTTTCCGTAACCACCTGTTGCTATAATAGTAGTATGTGATCTAAATCTATGAATAGTTCCATCTGTTAAATTCCAAGCAATAATGCCTTTGCACTCTCCATTTTTCATAATTAAATCCAATGCAAAATACTCAATAAAAAATTCTGTGTTATGTTTTAAAGCTTGTCCATATAAAGTGTGTAAAATTGCATGGCCTGTTCGGTCAGCTGCAGCACATGTTCTTTGTGCAGTTCCATTTCCATAATTTTTTGTCATACCTCCAAAAGGTCTTTGATAAATTTTTCCATCATCAGTTCTACTAAATGGAACTCCGTATCTTTCAAGCTCCACGACAGCTCTTGGCGCTTCTTTACATAAATATTCGATAGCATCTTGGTCTCCAAGCCAATCAGATCCTTTGACTGTGTCGTACATATGCCATCTCCAATCATCTTCCCCCATATTTCCAAGTGCTGCGGAAATTCCTCCTTGAGCAGCAGATGTATGACTTCTTGTGGGAAATACTTTTGAGATACACGCAGTTTTTAAACCTGCTTCTGATAAACCAACGGCAGCTCTTAAACCAGAACCTCCAGCTCCTAGAACAACTACATCATATTCATGATCTATTATTTTATAAGCACTCATATTGTTAAATTAAAAATTCCTAAAATAGTTATTAATGGCATTATTATAGCAAATATATTCAATAGTTTATTTGCGACATTTTTGGTTTTTTCATCCTGAATATAGTCCTCAAAAATCTCACTAATTGTAAGTGCAGAGAAGAAAAATGCAAAAACAATAAAAATTGAAAAGATGATTTTTGAAGGTTGCTGGGTAAAAAAAAGAGCTACTTCAGAATAGTTCTCATCATAAATAGATACAAAATTTATAATAAACCAAGTCATTAGCGGTAAAAGAATTAATGAACTTATTTTAGTAAGTAACCATTTTTTTGTTGATGCATGCATAATTAAAAAATATTTTTTCCTAAAAAATAAAATAAAATAGCTAATATAAAAGAACTAATTAAAGCAAGTACTCCCGTAATCTTTGAAACCTTTAAGTCAAAACCATATCCAAGATCCCATATAAGATGTCTTAATTCATTTAATATATGAAAACTAAAAGTCCAACAAAGACTCACTGCTATAAATTTTCCAAAAAAGGTATTCAAGAAAAAATTTATTGGTTGATAACTTTCAATTCCTAATAATAATAATAAACTCCAAATACATATTACAGTAATAGCTATAATATTAATCACTCCGACTATTCTATGGGCTATAGATAATAGTGATGAAATTTGCCATTTATAAATCTGAAGATGAGGGCTAAGTGGATTATTTTTATATTGCATAAATAAATTATAAACTAATACTAAAGTTTTTTCATTAGGCACTCAGCTATTTGAACTGTATTTAAAGCTGCACCTTTTAATAAGTTATCTGAAACTACCCAAATATTGATGGCTTTTGGGTTAGTATTATCTTTTCTAATTCTAGATATATATGTCGTATAGTCGTTCTCAGCTTCGAGTGGTGTTATATACTCACCGTCTTTTCTACCATCTACAACTTTACACCCTGGCGCATTATCTAATTTTTTAATAATATTTTCTAAATCAAAAGCTTTTTCAAATTCAATATTCATTGACTCTGAGTGCCCAGTTCTTACTGGTACTCTTACGCAAGTAGCAGTCACTTCTATTTTTTCGTCTAAAATTTTTTTTGTTTCATTCGTCATTTTTAATTCTTCTTTTGTGTAACCATCTTTATCGAAAACATCGATATGAGGAATTAAATTAAAGGCGATTTGTTTTGTAAAATTTTTAGAAACAATATTTTTTTTATCTAAAAAACTTTTTGTTTGGTCAAATAATTCATCCATAGCCTCTTTACCTGCACCAGAAACAGCCTGATAAGTTGATACGATAACTCTTTTAATTTTATAAACATCATGTAAAGGCTTAAGAGCTAAGACCATTTGCATTGTTGAGCAATTTGGATTTGCTATAATATTTTCATGCTGATCAAGAGCCTCAGGATTTACTTCTGGAACAACTAAAGGAATATTTTTTTGCATTCTAAAAAAACTTGAATTATCAATTACGATAGTTTTTTTTGCTGCTTTAGGAGCCCACTCTTTGGCTATATCGCTGCCTGCTGCAAAAATAGTAATTTGAGCTTTGGAAAAGTCATAATTTTCCAAATTTTCTATCTCAATTTCTTTCTCGCGAAATTTAATTTTTTTTCCTGCGCTTTTTTTTGAAGCAACTAAATATAGATTTTTAAAAGATATTTTAGATTTTTCTAAAATTTCAATTGTTTTTCTTCCTACATTTCCTGATGCGCCAATTATTGCAAAATTCATATTAATTATACTTTATTTTAATTTTGCTATAATTGCATCACCCATATCTGAAGTGGAGACCTCTTTCATGTTTTTAGACATGATATCTTTCGTTCTTAAGCCATCATCAAGAACACTTTGAACTGCTAAGTCTAATTGTTCGGCTTCTTTATCTAAATCAAGAGAATATTTCAAAGCCATAGATAAACTTAGCACTGTGGCTATAGGATTTGCTATATTTTTTCCAGCTATATCTGGAGCTGATCCATGAACAGGTTCATACATTGATCTAATTTTTCCATTTTTATCTTTAGCACCTAAAGAAGCAGAAGGTAATAAACCTAAAGACCCTGTTAACATTGCGGCTTCATCTGAAAGAATGTCTCCAAATAAATTATCAGTCACGATCACATCAAACTGTTTTGGATCTCTTAAAAGTTGCATAGCGCAATTATCAGCAAGCATATGACTTAATTCAATTTTTTTATAATCTTTATCTTTAAGAGCCTGAACTTCTTCTTTCCATAAAACACCTGCTTCCATTACATTTGACTTTTCGCAAGACGTAACTTTATTTTTTCTTTTTTTTGCTAAGTCAAAGGCAACTCTTGCCACTCTTTGTATTTCACTTGTAGTATATGAATGAGTGTTTATTCCTTTTCTTTCATTATTTTCAATAGGTTCTATTCCTCTTGGCTCACCAAAGTAAATTCCACCTGTCAGCTCTCGAACTATCATTATATCTAAACCAGAAATTATCTCTGGTTTCAGTGGAGAAGCGTCCACTAATTGTTTAAAGCAAATTGCTGGACGTAAATTTGCAAATAATTTTAATTCTTTTCTTAATTTTAAAAGAGCTCTTTCGGGTCTTTTTGAAAATTCAAGATTATCATACTTAGGTCCTCCAACAGCTCCTAAGATAACAGCTTCACTTTCTAGCGCTTTATAAAAAACCTCATCGGTAATTGGGTTTTTATGTTTTTCATATGAAGCTCCCCCAACTAAGCCTTCTTCAATCTTAAAATCTAAAG
>Ga0213868_10001042_pt1 | contig 26768 bp, 21 predicted proteins | sample PICome_9_FD_160087 | JGI IMG/M metagenome (GOLD analysis project Ga0213868, IMG submission 160087) | Coastal seawater microbial communities near Pivers Island, North Carolina, United States - PICO127 | ecosystem: Environmental > Aquatic > Marine > Coastal | place: USA: North Carolina... | reverse complement strand
GCTATTGATATTCCAATCCTAGATAGTCGATTAGATAAAGCTAATTTGAAGAATGTTATGAGTAATAGTTTTGGATTTGGCGGAACCAATGCAACATTAATTTTTAAAAAATATTAATAATCATAATTTTAATAATTAACGAATATGTTTTATTTTAATCAAAAGCATCTTCAATCTCGATATAGAATTTGAACAGCAAACCTGTTAGATTATGTATTGAGTTTAATAACTTTAAAATTGGGGTAAATTATGGCTCGTGGCATAAATAAAGTAATTTTAGTAGGGAATTTAGGTAAAGACCCTGAAGGGAAATTTATGCCCAACGGAAATGCTGTTACGAATATAGCAATCGCTACCAGCGAGTCATGGAAAGATAAACAAACTGGTCAACAACAAGAAAGGACCGAGTGGCATAGAGTAGTTTTCTTTAATCGCCTTGCAGAAATAGCAACAGAATATTTAAAGAAAGGATCAAAGGTTTATATAGAAGGATCTCTGCGAACTCGCAAGTGGCAAGCACAGGATGGGCAGGATCGATATACAACTGAGATTGTGGCCAGTGAAATGCAGATGCTCGATAGTCGTGTTGGCTCTTCAGACTACAAGAGCTCAGGCGCAGACAGTGGCTTAGCAGAACCAATATCTAATACTGAAATGGCTTCGAAAGAAACCACAGCAACTCAAGGTTCTGGATCTAACGACTTTGACGATGACATCCCATTTTAGGCTAGAATCATTTTTTCATTAACTAAAATAGGTTTTTCTTCCCAAAATCTTTTCCATGCTTTCGGGACAAAATTGATCCATATCTACCTTAAAGTATGCAAGCTGTTGTTCTGCAATAATTACAACATCACATATACCTGGTACACCTGAAATATAATCTTCAGGAATTATAATATCTTCAGAGGTTAAGTGAACCGTTAATGTTTTAAAATGACGTGGTTTTTTCATTGTTGCTGCAAATATAACCCATAAAATTGTTAGGCAAGCAGTTAACCAAAATACTCCTGCATATCCAAAATAATGCGCAATGATCCCGCCGGATATGCCTCCTAAAAATGCTCCCAAAAACTGGCTAGTCGAGTAAACCCCCATTGCCGTACCCTTGGCCCCGGCGGGTGCAAGTTTACTAACTAATGAAGGTAATGTGGCCTCGAGTAGATTAAAAGCCATAAAAAAAGTAAATAAACCTAATAAAAAGATTATATGGTTATTCAAACCACTTCCAAGAAGTATCTCACCTAGTGTTAATAGAAGTATTGCGCCAATAAAAACTAACTTAATTTTTTGTTTCTTTTCAGCAATGAATATGAACGGTAGCATGCAGATAAATGAAAGGCCTAGAATAGTTAGATAAATTACCCAGTGACCTTCGCGATTAAAATTGAAGGTTTGCTCCAAAATTAAGGGTACCGAGATCCAGATAGCCATCTGAGAAAAATGTAATACTGCAATACCAAAATTTAGCCGCAAGAGTTCTCGATTTTTTAGTAGTCTAGAAAACATCTGAGGAACTGCTTGTGATTCTGGGTTATTCTTCAATACTGACGAGGTTGGGACCAAAAAGAATAATATTAATGACCCTAAAATTGATAGGACTGCAGTTAGCCAAAATAAACCTGACAGCCCCCAGAGATTAGCTAAAATTGGTCCTACAACAAGAGATACAGCGAAAGATACACCGATGCTAGCACCAATGACTGCCATAGCTTTTGTTCGACTCTGCTCAGTTGTGAGGTCTGAAAGTAAAGCCATTATAGTGCTCGCAACTGCACCAACACCCTGAAGCGCCCGTCCAGCAATTAAACCCCACATCGTTTCTGATGTAGCAGCTATTATGCTGCCTAAGAAAAAAATCAGCATTCCGATAAAAATTATTGGTTTTCTACCAAATCTATCTGATAGAAAACCCAGGGGTATTTGAAATAAACCTTGCGTTAAACCATATATTCCTAGAGCAACGCCAACAAGAATAATAGTACTTCCTGAATACTCCTTTGCATATAAAGATAAGACTGGAAGTAACATAAATAAACCAATCATTCGAAAAGCATAGAGAAACGCTAAACCGAACAGACTTTTTTTTTCCAGAGGGCTCATCAATTACTCAGTATTTTATAGGCTAAGAATACATACATTATAGTTTGCATCATCAATGGATGTAATGGTTAAAACAATAAAGCTCATCTTAATATCAATATAAATTTAACTATTGAAAAAAAATCGCATTGGTCGATTAAAATCATGTGATCTCTCTTGCTTTATCAGCATTATTTAATCATCATGGCGTGTCGAATTTTAGGCTTCCTTAAAGTATGAAAAATATCACTATTCACGGCGCAAAAACTCATAATCTAAAGTCAGTAGATCTTATTTTACCTCGAGATAAAATTATTGTAATTACCGGCTTATCGGGATCAGGTAAATCATCTTTAGCCTTCGATACTCTTTATGCAGAGGGGCAAAGACGTTATGTTGAATCTTTATCTGCTTATGCCCGTCAATTTTTATCGATGATGGAGAAACCTGATGTAGATCATATCGAAGGTTTATCCCCAGCTATATCGATTCAGCAGAAATCGACATCACATAACCCTCGCTCAACTGTAGGAACAATTACAGAAATATATGACTATTTGCGTTTACTCTATGCCCGTGCAGGCGAGCCTAAATGCCCAGAGCATGGTATACCCTTAAAAGCTCAGACTATAAGTCAGATGGTGGATCAAGTTCTTGCGCTGCCTCGTGATACAAAATTAATTCTACTAGCTCCTATTGTAAAAGATAGAAAAGGTGAGCACGCACATATCTTTCAAAATATGCGAGCGCAAGGTTTTATTCGAGCTAGAATAGATGGACTTATCGTAGATCTTGATGACGTACCTATACTAGAAAAAAATAAAAAACATACTATCGAAATTGTAATTGATCGTTTTAAAGTTAAGCCCGAAATACAACTAAGGCTTACAGAATCTTTTGAAACTGCAATCAATATATCTGAGGGTCTGGCAATAGTCAGCTCAATGGATGGATTACCAATAATTCAACCAGAGGAAGAGGACAATAATAACCCTAAAAATTCACCAGAAATTCTTTTTTCTGCTTTATTCGCATGCTCTATATGCAATTATAGTATAGACGAACTTGAACCAAGAATGTTCTCTTTTAATAGCCCCTCAGGTGCGTGTCCAGATTGTGACGGTTTAGGAGTCAAACAATTTTTCGATATAGACTTAATTGTACAATTTCCAGAATCCTCTATTGCTGAAGGAGCTATCAGAAGTTGGGATAGGAAAAATCTATTTTATTATAATATGCTTACTTCAATATCCAACCACTATGGTTTTGATATTGATACCCCATTTCAAAACCTTGAGCCAAACCACCAACAAGCAATACTTTTTGGAAGCGGCAAAGACATCATAGAGTTCAGCTATACTAATGACAAAGGTATCACCTTTTATAGAAGTCATACATTTGAAGGCATTATTCCAAATATGGAAAGGCGCTATAAAGAAACAGAATCAAATCATGCAAGAGAAGATCTTATAAAATATTTAAATATTCAAAATTGCCCTGGCTGTAATGGAGCGCGCTTAAAACAAGCAGCGAGACATGTTTTCATAGATGGGAAGTCTCTTCCTGAAATTGGTAGTTATCCTGTAGGAGATCTTGCAGATTATTACAAGAAATTACATCTAGAAGGTAGTAGAGGAGAAATTGCAGAAAAAATCTTAAAAGAAATTAGAAATCGCCTAAATTTCTTGGTAGATGTTGGTCTTAATTACTTAAACCTCAACAGAAGTGCAGAGAGCCTATCAGGAGGAGAGGCACAACGAATAAGGCTAGCTAGTCAAATTGGGGCTGGTCTTGTTGGTGTCATGTATATCCTTGATGAACCATCGATCGGTTTACACCAAAGAGATAATGAGCGCCTGCTGGCTACCCTTACTAGATTAAGAGATATTGGTAATACAGTAATTGTAGTGGAACATGATGAAGAGGCTATAAGACGAGCAGACTATATTGTAGATATTGGTCCTGGGGCAGGTATTCATGGCGGAGAGGTTGTTGCAAAAGGAAGTTATAACGATATTGTGAGCGAAAGTCGCTCTCTCACAGGAGATTACTTATCAGGCAGAAAGGAGATAGTTGTACCGAAAAGTCGCACCCTTGCAACAGATAAAAAAATTTTATTAAATGGAGCAAACGGAAATAACCTTAAAAATGTCAATCTTGAAATACCTATAGGTCTTTTTACTTGCATTACTGGTGTATCAGGGTCTGGGAAATCAACTTTAATCAATGAGACTCTTTATCCAATTGCTGCAACTGAATTAAATAATGCTTCAACTAAAAAATCCGAAGACTACAAGTCAATACAAGGGATTGATTGCTTTGATAAGTGTGTTGATATTGACCAAAGTCCAATTGGTAGAACGCCTAGGTCGAATCCTGCTACTTATACAGGTATATTTACGCCGATCAGAGAATTATTTGCAGGTACTCAAGAAGCTCGCTCTAGGGGTTACAAGCTAGGCAGATTTAGCTTCAATGTCAAAGGTGGACGCTGTGAAGCATGCCAGGGAGACGGTCTGATTAAAGTTGAGATGCATTTTCTTCCAGATGTGTATGTCCCATGTGATATCTGCAAAAGCAAGCGTTACAATCGTGAAACATTAGAAGTTGTGTATAAAGGAAAAAATATTTCTCAAGTGTTGGATTTAACAGTTGAAGATGCTCTAGAATTTTTCAGACCCGTTCCATCAGTAGCAAAAAAATTGCAAACTTTGATCGATGTAGGGCTTTCCTACATAAAATTAGGGCAAGCTGCAACAACATTGTCGGGCGGAGAAGCACAACGAGTTAAGTTATCTAAAGAATTGTCTAAAAGAGATACAGGTAATACGCTATATATATTAGATGAACCAACAACAGGGCTACATTTTCACGATATACAACAGTTATTAACTGTTTTACACCGATTGCGTGATCATGGAAATACAATAGTTGTTATCGAGCATAATTTAGATGTAATAAAAACAGCTGACTGGTTAGTAGATCTGGGTCCAGAGGGGGGCGAAGGTGGAGGCTATATTATTGCTACTGGCACACCAGAAGAAGTTGCAGATACTAGTGGATCTCATACTGGATATTTTTTAAAAAAAATATTAGTGTAAATGTAACAAACTATTGTTATTTTGATCTTATATGATAATATACTGTATAAATAAACAGTATGGTATGCATTATGATCATTAGAAATATATATAAACATATATTTTTGGTTCGCTCAAAAATACGATTAATGCGGTATCACTTATTTAATCAAGCACAATATAATTACCCTGGAAATTATAAGCTTGGTTTTCTTTGCAAAAAGACTCATCCTGTGACACTTGGGCCAGAGCAACTCAGCAGATTTTTCACATATATTGCAAATACCGAAAACTGAAGCCCCAGTAACATACTGAGTTAAATCTCTCATGCTCTCATACCTCTCGTTTTTTATTTTTGATCACAGAAGTTAGATTTAATAACTGACTTTATACTCACGCTTATCTCTCTGTTAATATATGCTAGTTGGTTTTTTAAACTTCGAGCCCTTGAGAGAATTTAGGTATGAAGGTATATAAAGTTGGTGGTGCTGTTCGTGATAAACTTATTAATCATCCGTTTACAGACGAAGATTGGGTGGTAGTTGGCGCAGAACCAAAAGAGCTAATTGATAAAGGATTTATTCAGGTTGGTACTGATTTTCCTGTATTTCTTCATCCTGAATCTAAAGATGAATACGCACTTGCTCGATCCGAAAAGAAGTCTGGCTTAGGCTATAAAGGGTTTGAGTTTTTTACAGATGCTCAGGTAACACTAGAGCAAGATCTTTCTCGGAGAGATCTCACAGTAAATGCTATGGCAGAGGATTGTGATGGAAAAATTATCGATCCCTATGGAGGCCAAGACGATCTATCAAAAAAAATATTACGCCATGTATCTAGTGCTTTTGTAGAGGATCCGTTGCGAGTATTACGTGTAGCGAGGTTTGCAGCTCGTTATCACCATCTTGGATTTAAGATCGCAGATGAGACTATGTTCTTGATGACAAGCATCACAAATAGCGGAGAGCTTGAATATCTAAGTCCAGAGAGAGTTTGGCTAGAAACTGAAAAAGCACTAAAAGAAAGATCACCGAGCACTTATATTGAAACACTTTATAAATGCAAAGCCCTTACAAAAATTTTTCCAGAAATTAGTAGAATTTTTGATCTCGCTTCAGCAAAAGATAAAATTGATGGGAAATTTCATACTTTATCAATTTTAAGTTATGTGGCTAAATTAGATATGGATCCCTGCACCCGGTTCGCAGTTCTATTTAGCGATATTAGTTTAGGTAGCCAGTCAACTCTTTCAAACATCAAATCAATCGATAAGGATATTGAAGTTATTAATAGTCTTTTTGATCGATTAAAGGTTCCTAATCGCTACAGAAATGTTGCAATAAATTTTGTAAGATACAAAGATTTATATCATTGCTTAGAAAATCTAGAGCCTCAAATTATTTTGGATATGCTCAAAAGTATTGGTGCCTTTAAAAAAGCGGAAAATTTAGAGAAATTTATATATTGCTGTGAGGCAGAGGCACAAATAATCCAAAAAAATAAAGATGCAAATAAAGTTCATGAACGAGGTGTTTGGTTAAAACAAGTATTAAGCCAAATTATGCTTATAAATAACAAAGAGTTAATTTCAGAAGGCTATTCAGGTATAAAGCTTGGGGAAGAAATAGATCAACGTCGAAAAAAAATCATAGCTGAATTATTGAGATAAAAGAGACTAGTTCAATCATCATGAAAAAAAAATGTGTAGCTATTATAACAGGTGGAGCTCGACGTATTGGTGAAGAAATTTCACGCACTTTTCATCAAAAAGGATATGATGTTGCTATTCACTACAATAAATCTAAGCAGGATGCTGAAAGACTTGCTGAAGATTTAAATGTTATTCGTGATGATTCGGCTGCAACTTTTAAGGCGGAATTAGGCAGCGTTATAGAAATTAAATCTATGGTTAAAAGCATACTTCTTTGGCGAAAAAAAATAGATGCACTTATAAATAATGCTTCGAGCTTTTTTCCCTGCTCTCTGGTTGAAGCAAGAGAAAAAGAATGGGACATATTAATCAATAGTAATCTGAAAGGCCCTTATTTCATTAGCCAAGCAATCGCCCCTATACTTACAGAAAATGCCAGCATTATAACTATAAATGATATTTATTCTTTTATGCCTCTCGAAAATTACAGCATTTATTCTATTGCTAAAGCTGGAAATAGAATGCTTACCAAGACTTTAGCTAAAGAGCTTGCTCCCAAAATACGTGTCAACGGAATAGCTCCGGGTCTGATACTATGGCCAGATGGCCCATTACAAATGGAAAAAGAAACAAGACAAAAAATTATGAAGAGTATACCGCTGCAACGTAATGGATCAGTACAAGATATTGCCAAAACAGCTCTATTTCTAGCTACATCAGCAAGCTATATTACTGGGCAAACTATTGTAGTAGACGGTGGTAGCTCAATATGAATAGGGGTACTAAATCATTTTTTCTTTAGCTTTTCACGCTCTATAATGATACCAACATCGTCAGCAGCATCTACTGCTGCTGGTTTTCCTACACGCAAACGCACCCAATGTGTATCGAATTCATTGAGGATTATCTCTGCAATTTTTTCAGCCATTGTTTCAAGTAAAAAAAATTCACTACTTTGTAAAAAACCTTCTAAGCGCTTTGCAATTAAACTGTAATCAACTGCAAACCGAATATCGTCAGATTTTGCTGCTTCAAGATTATCTGTGGCAATTTCTATGTCTATACCAACCATTTGGGGAGTCTGACGCTCCCAATCATAAACACCAATAATTGTCTCTATCTTTAAATTTTTGATATAAATTATATCTGTCATATCTTATCCCTCATCCAAAGATTGAAGTCTATCTATTGGCCAACGAGGCTGAATATTTAATTCAAGACTGTCATGCTGTCCAACCAAAAGGCGCTGGCATCCAGCAAAAGCAATCATGGCTCCGTTGTCAGTACAAAATTCATGTCGTGCAAAAAATATTTTCCCATCAATCTCACTCAGTGATTCTGCAAGTGTTTCCCGTAGCCGAACATTTGCAGAAACACCGCCAGCAATAACTAATCTTTGTAGCCCAGTTTGTTTTAGTGCTCGAATACATTTTATTTTTAATGTATCCACTACTGCATCCTCAAAAGCATAGGCTATATCAGCCATTGTTTGATCATCAGGCAGAATATTGTCCGCGCGATGGCTAATAATAGTGTTTAGAGTAAAAGTTTTTAATCCTGAAAAACTAAAATCTAATCCTGATCGGTTTATCATTGGTCTTGGGAACTTGAATCTTCCAGCAACACCTTTCTTTGCAAGCTTAGCAATTGCTGGCCCTCCCGGATAATCAAGATCAAGCATTTTGGCAGCCTTATCAAAAGCTTCACCAGCCGCATCGTCAAGAGACTCGCCAAGAATGTGATAAACCCCTACATTCTTTACCTCCACAAGTTGTGTATGACCGCCAGAAACTAAAAGAGCAACAAATGGGAAATCAGGGTATGTATCCTCTAACATTGGAGCCAATAGGTGTCCTTCCATGTGATGGATACCTATTGCAGGAACTCTCCAGGCATATGCCAAAGAGCGGCCAACACATGCTCCAACCATAAGAGCTCCTACCAAACCAGGACCTGTTGTGTATGCTAGTCCATCTATTTCTTTTGGTGACGTATTGGCATCCAATAAAACTTTGTTTATTAAAGGTAAAATTTTTCTAACATGGTCTCTTGAGGCAAGTTCTGGGACTACTCCACCATATTCTGCGTGAACTTCCACTTGGCTATACAGATCATGTGCTAACAGTCCTTGTTTATCATCATAGATAGCTATGCCGGTCTCATCACAAGATGTTTCGATACCTAATATGCGCATTTTTTATAACTCAATTTGTCTATCTTATTATTCAGCAGGCTAAAGGTAAGCACGATACAATAGTTATTGATGATAATAACCTAGTTATTGCTCTTTTTCGTTTTTTTCTTTAAAAACTATTGTGCATATTTTTTAGGTGTCTTATAAAAGTTTTGCAACTCTGACGGTATATGTTTAGAATAACCACGATTATTTTTAGGTGCTCAAAGTGAATAAATTTTGACTTTAGAGCAATTGAATATTACTTAATAGGAAAGTTTATGCCATTTGTTCGTATTAAAGAAAATGAGCCTTTTGATGTAGCTCTCAGACGCTTCAAGCGTTCATGCGAAAAAGCTGGGATATTAGCTGATGTTCGTAGTAAAGAGTTCTATGAAAAGCCAACGTGGGAGCGTAAAAGAAAAGCGGCAGCTGCTGTCAAACGTCATGCTAAAAAGAATTCTCGAGATAACCGCAAATTTGTTCGCATGTATTAAATTTAGAATTATCTTTATTATTTTATTATTTTATTATTTAAGCGCCGCAATGTCGGCGCTTTTTTGCATTTGGGAGATTAGATGATGAGCAAACAACTAAAGATAAGAATCATAGAAGAGATGAAAAAAGCCATGCGTGCTAAAAATAAAGAGAGATTAGGCACAATTAGGCTTATCCTTTCTGAACTAAAACGTATTGAAGTCGATGAGCGAATTGAATTGGAGGATAATCGTGTTTTAGTGATACTCGATAAGATGGTCAAACAGCGAAGAGATTCTGTAGAACAATATGAAAATGCAAACCGACGGGACCTTGCAGATATAGAAATTAATGAAATAAAAGTAGTACAAGAGTTTTTACCCGAGGCATTAAGTGATTCGGAAATTCTAGTAATTGTTTTAGAAGCTATTAAATCAACAAATGCCTCATCCATGAAAGATATGGGAGCAGTAATGAGTGTAATTAAACCTAAAATACAGGGTCGAGCTGATATTGGTAAAGTTAGCAAAGTAATCAAGGATAAACTAACCTAAAAGTATAAAATTGTTTCTCAGAAGTAAAAAGTTTATGGTAACACTATGTCATTAAAAAAATTTCCATAAAATTTTATATTGCCAAAATAGAGTGGAGAAAGCATCTTTATGCCAGGCAGAATTCCACAAAATTTCATCGATGATGTTCTGGATCGATTGGATATTATCGATGTCATAGGTAGTCGGATAGAGTTGCGTAAATCTGGCAAAAACTATTCTGCATGCTGCCCCTTTCATGACGAAAAAACTCCCTCCTTTAGTGTTAGTCCAGATAAGCAGTTCTATTACTGTTTTGGATGTGGAGTCGGAGGAAATGCTGTTGGTTTCGTACTTGATTTTGATAAAACTACATTCCCAGAAACTATCGAAAATCTGGCAAAACGTGTTGGGCTAGAGATGCCTGCTGAAGCCATCAGTAAAGATTCTGAAAGAAATTATAAAAAATTACTTTTTCCTGTTATCAAAGATGCTGACTCCTTTTACCGACGAAATCTAAGAGATCCAACGAATGCAAAAAAGGCTATTGATTACCTAAAATCTAGAGGCCTAAATGGAGAAACTGCTCGTAATTTCGGAATCGGCTTTGCTTCACCTGGTTGGGAAAACTTACTTAAAAATCTAGGAAAAACTGAAGAAAAAGTAGAGCAACTAAAAATTGTAGGACTTCTTATTGATCGAAATGAAGAAGGTAAACTCTATGATCGTTTTCGAAATAGAATTATGTTTCCTATCAGAGACATTCGTGGAAGGACTATCGGTTTTGGTGGTAGAGTGCTAAGTGATGAGAAGCCAAAATACCTAAACTCACCTGAAACACCACTCTTTCATAAAGGACGAGAGCTTTATGGTCTTTATGAGGCTAATAGACATTTTCGTAGTATTGAAAATTTAATAGTTGTAGAAGGCTATATGGATGTTGCAGTACTTGCGCAAAATGGTGTTCATAATACTGTCGCTACTCTTGGAACAGCAGTTACTATTGAACATCTAAATAAGATATTCCGATATACATCTGAGGTTATTTTTTGCTTTGACGGAGATGAAGCTGGAAAAAAAGCTGCTTATCGAGCTTTAGATACTTCACTTTCTATAATAGTGGATGGAAGGTCGGTAAAATTTATGTTCCTTCCTGAAGGTGAAGATCCAGACACAATAATCCGCAAAATTGGCGCAAAAAAATTTCTTGAGTTAGTTGCGAATGCAACACCTTTATCAGAGTTTATTTTTGAGTCAATTTCTGCTGAATATGACCATAATTCTGTAGACGGAAAGGCAAAACTTAGTAAACTTGTTATACCTTTGATACATAAAATGCCTAGTGGAGTATTTAGAACTCTGATGATCAGAGCCTTGTCTAAAAAAACTGATTTAGAAGAAAGTGAACTTAAACGTCTTGTAAAATTAGAAAATAATAATAATCAATCTACCTATACCCCAAATGTATACTTTGATGAGAACTCAGAACAGCCAATAGATCATCACCTGGATCATAGTAGACTAAGAAATAGAACTGCTCCGGAAATCAAAATTTCCTCTAACACAAAAAAATATGTAAAAATGCCTGCCATTTATACGCTAATTGCTCTATTGGCTAATCAACCGGAGTTAGAAAAGTGCTTGCCTGAAAATGAAAAGTTAATGGACTTAAAGATTGATGGATCTAATATGCTGGAATCTTTAACAAAAATTATTCGAAAAAATCCTGACTACACTTTAAATCATATCATAGGAAGCATGCGGAGCATCGATGATACAGAACAAGCGGACCATTTCACTAAAATTATTGCTACAGATATGTTTCGTCCGCTAACAAATAGTAGCAGGGATAACGAGAAAGAATTTAAAGAAATATTAACTAGACTTTTAAGAGACTCACTTTATGAAATGGAGCCTTTAGCTCTATTTGATTATCTCGACTCAAAAGAAAATATTGATGATCACGCCTTAAAAAGCCTCAATAGAGCATGGTTCAAGCTTACTTCAGACCAAAAGAATGAAGAAATGAGGTCTCTTTTCAACCGAATTGCTTCGAAGCCAAGAGTTTAATTGAGCTAAAAATAAGTTTATTTTATCTTCTTGCATAGGACAAAATGGATTTATTTCAGTATAATAATATCAAAAATCATACCCACCTAACTTTAGTCATAGCAGATCATATATGAGCGGTAGCGCACAACAACAGTCACGCATAAAGAATTTAATAACCAAAGGAAGAGAACAGGGTTACCTAACTTATTCTGAGGTGAATGATCACTTACCTGAAGATATATCTGACCCTGATCAAGTTGAAGATATTATTCAAAATCTTACTGATATGGGTATAAGTGTATTTGAAAATGCTCCTGATGCAGAAGATCTCCTAAGTACTGCAGATATAACCACAGATGAGGTTGCTGCCGCAGAGGCTGCTGCTGCACTTGCTGCTGTAGAAACTGAACAGCATCGGACTACCGATCCTGTGCGTATGTATATGCGAGAAATGGGTACTGTTGAACTACTTACCCGCGAAGGCGAAATAGAAATTGCAAAACGAATTGAAGAAGGAACTCGTGAACTGATGTCCTCAATAGCCGAATGGCCAAATATAGTTGACTATATCATTGAAGAATATGATTTAATCGAAACAGATGAACGGAAGCTTGCAGATATTCTTATTGGCTACCTTAACCCAATGGCACACGTACCCTCAGCTCTAGCTCAAGCGGAGGCAGCAAAAAAAGAAGATGAAGAAAATAATTTAGATGCTGTAGTTGAGGATGCCGAGGAGGAGGATACCGGATTAGATCCAGTAGAGGCAAAAGAACGTTTTGATTTACTTCGAAAACTAAACAAGAGCGCTAAAAAAGCAATAGAAAAAAATGGACGTGATCATAAATTAACTAGAAAAGCTATTAAAGAGCTCAGTAGTCACTTTAAGTATTTGAAACTAGCTCCACGTAAATTTGATCTCCTAATTGCTATTGTCCGAGAAACACTGTCAATAATTAGATCGTCAGAAAGACAAATTACGAGTATGGTTGTTCGACAAGCAAGAATGCCCCGTGCGGACTTTATAAAAAGTTTTCCAGGAAATGAAACCAATGAGAATTGGACTGAAGAAATTTGTCAACAAGGTCACCCATGTGCAGAAAAACTAAGAGATCATGAAATCGAAATAAAAAGAGCACAACGAAGATTAGGTCGTATATCTGAAAAAAATGGTCTAACTATCACTCAAGTTAAAGATATTAATCGACGTATGTCTATTGGCGAAGCTAAAGCACGAAGAGCTAAAAAAGAAATGGTTGAAGCAAATCTACGTTTAGTTATATCTATTGCAAAGAAATATACCAATAGAGGGCTTCAGTTTCTTGATCTAATACAAGAAGGCAATATTGGATTAATGAAAGCAGTTGATAAATTTGAATACAGGCGCGGCTATAAATTTTCAACCTACGCTACTTGGTGGATTCGACAAGCTATCACTCGGTCTATTGCTGATCAGGCGCGCACTATAAGAATTCCTGTGCATATGATTGAAACAATCAATAAACTCAACCGTATCTCAAGACAAATGCTTCAAGAAGTTGGCAGAGAACCAACACCTGAAGAATTAGGTGAGCGTATGGAAATGCCCGAAGATAAAATTCGCAAAGTACTTAAGATCGCTAAAGAACCCATTTCAATGGAAACACCGATAGGTGACGATGACGATTCCCATTTAGGTGATTTCATTGAAGATATTAATATTCTATCCCCTGTAGATTTTGCGACTAATGATAGCCTAACTGATGCAACTAGAGATGTATTGAATGGCTTAACTATGAGAGAAGCAAAAGTACTTCGTATGCGTTTTGGTATTGATATGAACACAGACCATACACTCGAAGAAGTTGGGAAACAGTTTGATGTAACACGCGAAAGAATTCGTCAGATTGAAGCTAAAGCTCTTCGTAAACTGCGTCACCCAAGTCGTTCTGATCATTTACGAAGTTTTCTCGATGAATAAAGAAATGCAAAAATTTTAAGGGCCCATAGCTCAGCTGGTTAGAGCAGTCGACTCATAATCGATTGGTCCCAGGTTCAAGTCCTGGTGGGCCCACCAATTTTCCTCATTAAATTCAGCAATTTATATGTAAAGTTCTTGCGTTCCTAATTCACTAATTATTAGTTAGGTACAATAGGGATCACAGTTAATGGCTATATTTATATCCACTAAAGACAAAACAAAAGCTGTCATACGCAAACAGGGCTACCCTACTTTTTGCAAAACATTCATCAAAAAGACAGATGCTCTTACATGGTCAAAGAAAATAGAATCCGAAATGGAGCGAGGACTATTTATTGATCAATCTAAAGCTAATTTGGTTACTTTAGATAAATTATTAGACCGATATTACGAGTATTGTCAGGCAAGAAAATTAAAGGCTCTTAAGTTTATTTATGCTCATTCACGGATTATTAAGCAAAGTCTGGAACACTTAACACTCGCCAATCTCTCATCTCACCAACTCGTAGCCTACAGAGATAAAAGATTGCTCACTGTTTCTCCTTCAACAGTTAAGATTGAACTAGGTATAGTTTTCAGAACGCTTAAACTAGCAACTTCTGAATGGGGTTACAAATTAGTTGACACTCCATCAGTTGAATATCCAAAGATAAATAATGCGAGAACTAGGCGATTAGCCGAAGGTGGAATAGAAAAAATACTTAATCATATAAGTAATCTTCAAATCATAACTATAGTCAGATTGGCAATTGAAACAGCAATGCGAAGAAGCGAGATACTCAATAAAAGTATTCTTCAGCATGTCGTTTAGGTATTACTAGAGTGTGGTGTTCGGTGATAGGGAAGCCATCGCGTATTACATAAGCAAGTGCATTTTCTGCCACAACTCTTTCTTTTGGTATATTGCAAAACAAGCAATTCTTTGTGGAGTCTGACATAGAGCGTCTCTTTTCCTTTTTTTACACAATAACTACTAAAGGAAGAATTTTCAAATTCAGCTATTAAAAGATTGGGCGGGTACTATTATATGTAGCAACAAGACTTAGACCCCCCCGTGGGTGAAAATTTGGCCACAGATTTGGCCACAGATTAATGTTTTTTGAGGTTAGTTGGTTTTTAAATCCTTATGAATGGAGGGCTTCAGAGACGATTTGAAAGTGCTACCGTACTGTAATCTAGCACCGCAATTAGTTGGTCATATCGGCTCATAAGCCACGTTTTTCCTAGGTTTGAACTATTTTGAATGTAGTTTATTTATTTTTGATAACCCCAAGCGTTTTTCAGCATAATCAACTATTTTGGATGCAATATCCATATTATTTACTTTTTCAATGCCCATGAGACCTGGGGAACTATTGACTTCTAAAACTTTGGGCCCATCTGAGGAGCGCAAAATGTCTACTCCTGCGATACTCAACCCCATCGCCCTCACCGCAAGTTTTGCAATTTTTCTTTCCTCTTGAGTTATTTTGACCTTGGTTGCTGTTCCACCTAAATGTAAATTTGAGCGGAAATCATTTTCTGAGGCTGATCGCAACATGCCCGCTATGACCTTGCCACCAATTACAAATAATCTGAGATCCGATCCATTTGAATCTTTTACAAAATCTTGAACTATGAATGGAGCCTGAAGTTTTTGAAATGCACTTATCACACTTGTAGCTGCTTTTATTGTTTCCGCTAAAATCACACCTTTGCCCTGAGAACTCTCTAGTAACTTAACAACTATTGGAGCGCCAGAAATTAGATTTACAAGACTTTCAGTATCACGAGGTGAATTTGCAAAAGCTGTATCAGGCATAGGTATTCTATTGAGTGCGAGAACTTGATGAGCTGCTAATTTATCCCGTGAAGTGCCAATAGATGCTGCAGAGTTCAAACAAAAAGTACCCATTGCCTCAAATTGTCTTACTACTGCCATTCCGTATCTAGTTATGGAATGACCGAGACGTGGAATAATTACATCATAATGCGGTAAAACTTTTCCATCATAATGGACCTCAGGATTATCTGATTCAATATTTAAATAACATCTTTTTGTGTTTAAAATTTCACAAAAATGACCGTTTTTTTCGGCGGCTTGGATGATATGTAAATTAGAGTAATTGTTAGGTTCGAGACTTAATATTCCAATTCTTAGGGCTCTTCTATAGGAATAGTTTTTAGTCTTTTTATATAAATCAAAACTTAAAATTGTTTGCAAAAAACTTTTATCAGCTGAAATTTTAAAACCATCAAGAGCACTCCTGCCTATAATCATCTTATATTTCATGTTTTCTCTATTAGTGAGAGTAATAGGTATTTTTTTCTTTACGGAGCCAATTAAAATTTCCGTTTCTATGACATATCTAAGTTCTGAGATTCCATTTGAAGATGTTATGTTTTTTTGATCTATTATTTTTGCAGAGCAAAAGACTGAGAATCTTTCATTTGTATTAATTGGGTTAATCCCAAACCTAACCATTTGATTGTTTTCTTTTCCAAAAACTTGAATATTGAAAGCGTGAAGAGCTGATGTATCAGCACCTGTGTCTGTCTTAGCTATCAACGCAGGAAGATTTAGTTCAGGTAAACTAACCCACTCCTCCCAGCCTACAAAGTTATTATTTTCCATAATTGGGATTAAACAGCATATTTTGTTAATTGCAATAATTTATTATGCATCTTTCAGTTAATACTAATTTATCGCTGACTTATTCCAAGCTATTTATTTAAAGGATTTTTCAAATTCAACTATTTTGTATATGGGCGGGTACTATTATATGTAGCAACAAGACTTAGACCCCCCGCCCCCTTAATTATGACCTATTCCAAATTATCAGTTAGGTACAACACGGGTAACAGTTGGGTAACAATATTCTTGACGTATAGTCTTGATAGGTTTAGATTAACCACATCAAATGGTCGTAAGTAGTTTACTTAAATAACTGAATTTAATGGATTTTTTAAGATATATTAGGAAAGTCCCCCATAGCTCAGCTGGTTAGAGCAGTCGACTCATAATCGATTGGTCCCAGGTTCAAGTCCTGGTGGGCCCACCAATTTTCCTTATTAAATTCATTAAGTTATATGTAAAGTTCTTGCGTTCCTAATTCACTAATTATTAGTTAGGTACAATAGGGGTTACAGTTAATGGCTGCAATAGTAATAGTAACAACTGGTAAGTTTCTCATGCCTGTCGAAGATAGGCTATTCACTAGTATTTTCGGTTAATCAGGATAGGCTAAATTAACTTCAGATTTGGGGAGCATTATTTAACCCCATTTGTCTCATTACTATCAGAACTCAACTCTACAGAAGTTGTTCCGTTTTTAAGAGAAGTATTCTGCATTATTTAGATTACAATATTTTTTGATATCAAAGCGAAGATGGACAGCAGAAAAAACTTTATTGACGTTCTGTCCACCCAAGCCTTGAGCCGGAATAGTATAGATTTTTACTTCATGATCTGGAATAGAAAGATTTGGGGTGATTATTAACATGAACTGATACCCATCTTCTGTTCAATTAAAAGTAAAGCATGCGGTTATATTAAAAAATCTGGATCAATTGGAATAAACTTACTAGCAGCATCGACCAAGGATTGTGCGGTTAGTAACGGCACCCCATAAACAATAGCCTCGAGAGATTGATGCTCCTTTATTCTGGCTATCAATAAGTCAAAATCTCCATCGCCAGACAGCAATATGACTGTATCAACCTGTTTTTCAAGATCCAAAATATCGATGGTAATACCAACATCCCAGTCTCCTTTGGCGCTTCCATCACTGCGTTGAATATAAGGTTTTAGCTTTACCTTGAAGCCAATATGTCTTAATGCTTCCTGAAATCTTTCTTGGCCATTATGGTTACGATTAATGGCATATGCATTTGCAACTACAATTTCTCCTTGCAATGAAATATCATTCCATAGTTTTCTGTAATTAAACTGACGACCGTAAGCCTCTCGAGTTGTATAATAGATATTTTGAACATCAACAAAAATAGCAATTTTTTTCGCACTAGGGTTTATTTGCACACAAATCATCCGTCGTTGAAATCATTTAATCACTATAGCATTTTCGGCGTTCCGCTAAAAAATAAAAAAGCTATATTTTCTGTGGTTCACTTTAAATATAAATAAAATAAGGAATTCTTAATTGCGAGTGCAGATGTATAATTTCATTCATCAAAAAGCACGCTGATAGGCAATAGAAATCATATCGTCCATTTCCATCTGAATACCATTTTGATTCTGCTCAAGTTGTTTAGAGTATTCAAATTTTAATTTATGACCAGCTAAAGGTCCGTTTCGCCCAGTTAGTATTAAACCCCAATTAACCATAAGAGTATCTCCGCCGTAATTGTCCGGATCAGCTGTTTGAACTGGAAGAACTATTCTAGAATCTATGCCGTCAATATCAGATTCATGTTTATAAGATAATCCTATCTTAGCCTTCATCCATGGCGCAAAGGAATAACCACCCCATGCTGAGAGCCTGTGGGTATCACCAAGTGTATAATCTTCATCATTTTCACCAATGCGCATAGTAGCCTGATATTTAACTCCCCAGTCTGATGAATGTCCATTTTTGCCTGTATAAGTAAAGCCCGGAAGGAGGTCATAAGTGCCAGAACCTAATTGCATACCATAAGGAAGAACTGATTTTGGCTGCATACCCATGGGAGTTAAAATAATATCTTTTTGGTCAATATCGCCGGTAGGTAAACTCACGCCAAAATTCAAATTAACTTTATGGTATTTATGCTGAAAAGCATTCCAAGCAACGCTCACAGATGTATCACTCATTCCGCTAGATTTGGTTTTAAACGTTCCGCGCTGAGTGGTGCCTGATCCACCCATATAGGTAGTAAGCTTCATAGACTTTTCGATATGATGCAACATAATCATCCATGAAATTTTATCAGTTTGGGCATACATCAAACTGAACATATCCATACGGGAATCCATTTCTGTAGGAACTACCCTTAATGTAGAAGGCTGTCCTGGAACACCAAAAAAACGGTTGGGAACGCTAGTAACAATTTCATTTGATGAAATACCCTTGCTACCATCAAGGTTGTTTTCCATATGCATATCCATTGTTCGAAAAGTGAACATCCATCCACCTTTTTTGTGGAGATGTTCTTGTGAGTGAGTCGCTGCTTTGTGATTAATGTGAGGTTTTTTTGGAGCATGATTATAACTTTGATGTGGCATTTTATGATTATGCTTTAAGTGTTCTAAATTAGACTGAGCCTTTTGAAAATCTGATTGAGAGTAACCAACAGAAAATGCCGAAGAAAAATAAAACAATATCGCAATTAATAGAATAAGCCTCATGAGCAACTTCCTTAAAAATTTGAATTTATGATCGCGCAAGATAAACTTTTTTAAGGAAAAAATAAATGTGACATATTGTCGCACTAATTATTTTTTTAAATGTATTAATTCGTGTATGGTTTTTTTAATAACTTTCTCTGGAGAGTCCTTCTGTGCATTTTAAGAGCTCTTGCTGTCGCCGAAATATTACCTTTATTTTCAGAAAGAACTCTTTGAATATGATCCCATGCAACTCTGTTGACTGTCGCAGGAGCGAGAGTTTTACTATCAGTTTTGCAAGTTTCCAAATTTTCATCAAATGCTGCTAGAATTTCAGATACATCCGCAGGCTTACAAAGATAGTTTTTTGCGCCCATTTTAATTGCTTCAACTGCTGTAGAGATGCTGGCATAGCCTGTTAATATGAGTATTTTTGTACTGGGTTCTATGTTGATAAATTGATCAATGAGACTCAAGCCTGATCCTTTTTTTAATTTAAGATCTAATACAGTTTTACTAGGCCTATATTTTTTAAAAGATTTAAGGGCCTCCTCAATAGTGGAAGAAATAATAACCCCATAACCTCTCTTCTTCAGAGCCCTTCCGAGGATACTAGAAAATGTTTGGTCGTCATCTACTATTAAAATATGTTCCATATTAATAATTCACCAAGGATTTTTGATATACTTCAATCATTAAATAGTGGCAACTTGACTGTTGTAAGTGAGCCAGCTGCATCATTAAACGAGTTAATCGTGACAGTGCCGCCATAACGACTAATTGATGCTTGTGTCAAAAAAAGCCCGATGCCCATACCACCATTTTTATTAGATAAAAAAGGTTTTCTTGGATACTCCTGCTCATAAGAAGTATCACCATCTCCATAGTCACGAATACATATTTCCAGTAATTCAGTATTCCATGTTACTTTAACGTCTACTTTTTGCGGACTGGCCTCAGCTGCATTGTTGAGAAGATTCAAGAGTGATGGCGCAATTGTTGGATCAAAAAAAACTTCTCGATCTTCCTGTTGTTCTGAAAGAGTTATTGAAGCATTCATTTTAGGATGAAGAATTTGCCATCGTTCTAGCAACTGCTTCATATATCCTTTAATAAATTCATATTTCTTATTATTTTCTGAAATTTCAGCAGTAGCTACAAGTTCTCTTAATGTCATTCTGCACTGTTCTATCTGACTGTGAAGAATATTTATATCTTTTTTGAAGCTGGAGTCTCCCTCTTTAATTTCATCAACAATGATTTTCATAGTATTCAAAGGGGTACCAAGTTCATGAGCTGTTCCTGCCGCTAGAGCACCTATGCCGATTAGCTGTTCATCGCGCAATTGATTCTCACGATGTTTAGCTATTGCAGTATTTTGTTGTTTAAGTGTTCCTGCCATTCTTGTTACAAAAAAAGTTATTACGATTGCGCTAATTAAGAAATTACACCACATACCAATAATGTGTAAATTATTACTCTTTGCGTGATGGCCACGATGATTTTCTGGAGAGAAAGCTGAAATGTTATAGCTATCAATAAATAAAGAGCTATAAGCAGCTAATGATAACAAAGCTGCGCCAATTGTATAGCGTAATGATAACGTTCCCGCTGCAATACAAATAGGCACAAGATAATATGAAACAAAAGGGTTTGATGCTCCTCCACTGCAATATAATATTCCTGTAAAAAAAAGAATATCAATTAAAACATGGTAAAAAAATTCTGATTCAGAAATTTTATCAGCTTGCGATAATCTATAAGCTACTGCTGTGATAACAATCCCATAAAAAATTAATACATAACTGAGCACATTGGTAGGTAATATAACTTCAAAATAAAATGTGAAGAATATCAATGCCAAAAATTCTGCACCAAGAACTACTACTCTGATAATATTTAATTGATATAGATTTTCTTTAACGGCGGTATTCATATTGAGTATTATTATTTATGCTCTATTTAGAGGTATTATTCAGCTCAAATAACACCTTCGTCTTTCAGGGTCTTTTGGTTGGATGCGTCCACACCAAGTATATTTTCAAAAATTTCTTTATTAAAGCTACCAATTTCTGGACCTGCCCATGAGGTAGAGCCAGGCGTTTTGCTTAGTTTTGGAGCCATTGAAGGAATTTTAAGCAACTTATTCTTTACTTTTACACTCTCAAATAAACCTCTTTCAATAAAATGAGGATCATGAATCATATCTTCAGCATTGTAAATTGGTCCAGATGGAACATCATATAGATCAAGGGTTTGCAAAACTTTAGTACTAATTTGTTTTTTGCACCAGAAGGATAAAGCATCATCAATTTCTTCTTCATACTTAACTCGACCAGAGTTGTTAGAAAACCTCCCGTCTTCTGCCATATCTGGTCTCCCTGCAGCTATCATTAACCGCTTAAACATAGAATCGCCATTTCCACCAATCACAATATATTTTTTATCTGCACAGCGATAAATATTTGTTGGGGCAATTCCAGTAACTGTAGTACCAGAGGGCTCCCTAATTACTCCAGCCCCATCATATTCAGGAATTACACCCTCTAAAAGATTAAACATAGCTTCATAAAGAGCAATGTCTACAACCTGGCCTATTCCGCTAGTTTGCCTTGAAAGTAGCGATAAAACTATACCAAAAGCAGCGTGCAGGCCGGCAATACTATCACCCATACTTAAATTAGGTCGTATAGGGGCCTCACCGGGAACACCGTTCACATATCGAAATCCACTAATTCCCTCACATACTGATGCAAATCCTGGTTTGTGTGAGTAAGGTCCAGTTTGTCCGTAGCCGGATATACGCGTATAAATTAGATTTGGATTTGATTCCTTAAAGTGCTCAGGACCCAAACTCCAGCTTTCCATTTTACCCGGGCGAAAATTTTCTATAAGTACATCAGCCCCATCAACCAGCTGTCTCACTAAATCTCTACCTTTTTGTTTTTTTAAATTTATAGTGATGCATTTTTTATTACGTCCTAAACTACGCCACCATAGTGACGTTCCATCATCAATTACTCGCCAGTTACGTAAGGGGTCACCTTTACCCGGTGGCTCAATTTTTATAACTTCGGCTCCAAAATAAGCCAGCAATGCACCAGAAAAAGGTCCAGCAAGTAGTTGACCTAACTCTATGACGCGAAATCCTGATAAAGGCTTAATATCAATCAAGTCAGAATTATTTTTACTCATTATCTATCCTTTTTAACCAGCAAAATCAAATATCATATTTTTTAATAGCGAAACCCTATAACAAAAAAGATAGTAGTATGGGTATTGCTATAAGAGACAACAAAGTAGAGGTAACGACTACACTCGCAACCTTATCAGGATCTCTATTAAATTTTAATGCGAGCAGATAATTAAAAACAGCTGCCGGCATAATCGCTTGTAATAATACAACATGTTTTACAGTTCCAGAGAGCTTCATTAGATTAACAACTATACAAGCAAATAAAAAACCTCCACCAATGCGTAATATTGAAAAAATCATACTTCGTCGCCATTCTGTAGTGCTTAAGTTTGTTAGAGAGGCGCCCAAAGTAATAAGCATCAAAGGGATAGTCAATCCACCCAGTATCCCAAGTGTTGAGTCGATCCAGCCTGGTAGCTTTGTGCCTGTCCCTAATAAAAAAATTGCTATAACGATAGAATGTATGAGAGGAAGGACTGCTAAATCTTTGAGGGCTGATAAAACCCCGTTATCATTCCGTGACATTAGTGCCACTCCACCAGACATCAAAGCAGACATCTGAACTAAGAAAAAAGCTAAAGCAAGAGCCAATCCTTCCTCACCAAAAGCAAATAAACATAAGGGTAAGCCCATATTGCCATTATTTGGAAACACTACTGTTGGCAGTAAAGAGCGGACAGTTCCGCCGGACATTCTAATAACCAAAATACCAGCTATCGCAGTAAATAAAAATATCAATATTGCAGCTAAAGCAACTGCATAAAAATCTTGGCCAGAAATTTCGACCCCATTTATAGTTGAAATAACTAGACATGGAGCCCCTATATTCATGACTATGCGACTCACAAAATCAGCAGAAAAAGGTGTGGATGATCGCGCCCAAAAATACCCTATAGTGGTACAAATAAAAACTGGGGCAATTATATTCCAAAGCTCAAATAGCATTTTTTATAACCTCATTTTGATTAAGAATCCGTTATACTCAATTTATAATAGCCTGATAGGTAAATCACATTAAGTTTTGTATAATATTTATAGGGTTATCTTGCCCTAATCATATTGATCTCATGCGGAAGCGAGTCGAATATATGAACTTTAATAAAAACCTCAAACGCATCATTATTGTATGTATTTGTCACCTTGCTTGCCATGATTTGATTGCCAGCAAAGCTGAAGAAAAAATAACTTCTGAAAATAATCCTGCAAACCTCAAAAAAGAAGCTCGGATCGTAAATAAATCAAATCTTGATATAGTTTTCAACCGCTATATTGAGGCTATTGAAAAAAAAGAGAGCGATGAAGGCCCGTATAATCGTGATCTGCCCGAAATGCTCCATAGTCTAGGAAAAAAGTTTCAATCTAACGATCGACATGAAGAGGCAGTAAATGTCTACAAAAAAGCTATTTATATAAACCGAATAAATGATGGACTTTACAGCTTATCTCAGGAAACTAGTTTACAAGCTATTATCGAAAGTCAAAAGATCCAAGGAAAAATAAAAGAAGTTGCCGGCAATTATTCACAACTCTTACAAATTTATAGAAAAAACTATAAAGAAAATAATCCCAGCTTTCTAGATATGATTGATGAGTTCAGTCATTGGAGTATTAAAGCATATACACAAACTGGCGGACGAAATGATGTATATCACCTTGAAGCTGCATTTGATCTATACAGTGATACTATTAGAATCTTATCGGAACAAAAGGGAGAAATGCATCCCAGTTTATTGCCATCATTAAATAAGTTAGCAACAACATGCTATTATTTATCTGTACATCAACGAAGATTTCCTGACTATGGAGAGACTGATACATCACTTCCTTTTGGTTATCGCTCTATGGCGCCTGTAAATCAGGTAGTAGGTCGTGGTGCTTACTTCAAGCATGGACAGATGGTGCAGAATCAAATTCTTCAAATACTTGACGAAAATCCTAATTTCACACCGATAGAAATTGCAAAGGGACAGACTAACTTAGGTGATTGGTATCTTATATTTGGGAAATATCAATTAGCAAGGAATGCATATAAAAAATCGTATGAAATAGTTGCAAATAATCAAAAAAACATAAAAATTCTTGATGAAATGTATTCTCAACCAGTTATGCTTCCAAAGAATAGCGAGTTTTTTGGTACGAAAAAAAATAATGATCTGGCATCAGATAAATCAGAAAATTCAAATCTTTCGTATACGGTAAACTATGTTAACCTTTTAGTAGATATTACGGATGGAGGAAATCCAATTAATTTCAGCATTAAAAAAATATTTCCGTCGGAAATGAATAATTTTGGTGCAAGAGCTATCGAAACAGTTCGTACAAAAAAATTTAGACCTCAGCTCATTAACGGTTCTCCTGTGCTTTCAACCCAATTTCCGATGAGAGTTATAATTCCAAATGAATAATTTTAAGATTCCTCATCAGTTAAAGACGTCCTTCATATTGTGGACAATTTTTGCGGTAATTACCCTGCTTCTTATGGCTGGATGCAAAGTTACCCAAATAGATAGTGCAAAAAATGAATATAGAAATAATGATGGTACGATAGAATCACAATTTAAGGCGAAACCGCTTAGCGTCGATGTTAATGATCAAAAAATAATTACACAACAAGAAAAAATATTAATGCTTGATAAGAAATTAGAAAAATCGATGACTGAGTTTGATAACATGTTTGCTGTAAAAATTAGAGAAATAGAAGCCGAAAAAGATAAGATAACAAGTGAAATATCCGATGGTAGGCAATCTAGCTCAGCACTAGCAAAAGATACTTCAAACTTGAAAAGTCAGTCAAAATCTGCTTCCAACATCAGTGAAGGTAATGAGGGAATTTCTGGTGAAAAATCTGCACCTGGAAAAAATGATGGGGAAATCATGGACAAAAATAATAACTACATTGTCCAGTCTACTTCAAACCAAGGCAGCCTTCCCGGTAAAGAAAAAAATATGATTATCCCAGAAGATATTCCTAGCGGAGAAGGTGATAATATTATTGCAAGACAAATTCGTGAAGCTGCTATAAGCGAAAAAGATCCTAAGCTCAAAGAAAAACTATGGGAAGAGTATCGAACATACAAAGGAGCTCAATAATATAAACTTATGCAAATTATGCTTAATATAAAAAAACTATTAATATTTTATATCCCCATTATATTTGTTGCACTGACAATGTCTTCTTGTGGCGTTCAAAAAGTAACGAGCACAGTCGAAATGCCACTCAAGAAACAGGTCGTGACACCAAAAAGATTGCACCCATTAGATATCGCTGTTATTCCATTTAAGTCTAATGAGAATGAACCCACAAAAAACAATGATTCATATACAACCTCCACTGCAAAAAACGCGGAAGGACTTTTTTTGGCTAACCAGTTAACATCCACTATCCAAAAAACGTCAGCTTGGGGTGCAGTAAGATCCATTCCGGACAAAAAAACAATTGTGGATGTATACGTAAATGGCCAAATTCTTAATTCTGATGGTGAAAAATTAACATTAAAAATCACAGTGACTGATGTTGCTAATAAAAACTGGTTTACAAAAACTTACACTCAAACGGTTGGTTACTACGCTTATAAAAAAAATATGGAGATCTATCGAGATCCTTTCCAAAATCTATTCAACAATATTGCGAACGACCTATTAGAATACAATCGAAAACTCTCTTATCGTGAAGCAGAAAAATTATCTACTATATCCACTCTAAAGTTTGCTGGAGATTTCTCTCCAGAATCATTTAGCGGGCACATAAAAGAGACAGCATCAGGTGAACTAGAAATATCAAGATTACCTGCAGAAAATGATCCTATTCTCAAAAGAATATCCAGCCTCCGAAAAAGAGATTATTTATTTATTGATGCAATGCAAGGGCATTATGATAATTTCACTAGACGCATGCATAAACCCTATCAATCTTGGCGGCAAGCTACACATGAAGAGATTAGCTCTGCAAGAGAGCTTAAAAGACAGTCTATTGCGCGAACTGTCGGTGGCGTAGCAGCTATAATTGGTGGAATAATGGCTTCTGGAAGTAGTAATGGTTCTGCACAATCCGCAGGGGCAGTAGCGATTGGATCAGGTGCTTTACTTGTTAAGAGCGGTATGGAAAAAAGAGCAGAGTTAAAAATTCATGAGGATGTCTTAACTGAGCTGGAGCAATCTTTGGAATCAGAGATCGAACCGCGTATCATTGAACTTGAAAATGATAGAGTTGTTCTAACTGGAAATGTAACTGAACACTATAATCAATGGAAATCTTTTCTACTTCA
>Ga0213868_10001039_pt1 | contig 26805 bp, 24 predicted proteins | sample PICome_9_FD_160087 | JGI IMG/M metagenome (GOLD analysis project Ga0213868, IMG submission 160087) | Coastal seawater microbial communities near Pivers Island, North Carolina, United States - PICO127 | ecosystem: Environmental > Aquatic > Marine > Coastal | place: USA: North Carolina... | reverse complement strand
ATTAAAATGTTTGTAATCCAATATAGGGGGTTTATGTTATGAACAAAATATCTAAAGTCTTACTAGGAACTTTTGCATCTTTTGCATTAGCTGTTCCATTTTTTGTAAGCGCTCAAGAAGTAGAAGAGGTGGTTGTTACGGCAACTAAAAAAGCAGAGTCCATTCAGGATCTAGCTTTATCAATCGAAGCATTTACTGCTGAGGATATGGAAAAGAACTTAATCAAGGATGCATCAGACCTACAAGAAGTAGTTCCTGGTTTGATTGCTGATAAAGGTATCGGTTCTGGTGTTTCATATGCTATTAGAGGTACTGGTTCATATGGTGTAGGTGCTGCTGTTGTCGGCGCTGTTGTTACATCAATGAATGGACACAGTGTTGGTACAGGTGCTTTTTATGATCTAGGCTTCTATGATGTAGAGCGTATAGAGGTTCTTAAAGGACCGCAAGGTACTTTATTTGGAAGAAACGCCGTTAATGGTGTTATTAATGTTATCTCTGCTAGACCTACATCAGAGTTTGAGGGCAAAGTTGATATTACTTACGGTGATTACAGTCAAGAAGAACTAACAGCAGTTATCAATGTGCCTATTTCTGATACTATCAGATCTAGACTTGCTGTTACATCATCAAAAAGAGATGGATTTACTCAAAATGTAAGAGATGGCTCTTACTTTAATAACAAAGATGCTATGGGAGCAAGACTTTCAATCGATTTTGATATTGGTGAATCTTCAACCTTAAAATTTACTCATGATTGGTCACAAGGTAGTGACAATAGAAATAATATTGGAGCTCCTTTTTGTGAATCTCATGATTTATATGGTTGCAACCCTTTAACTGTTGGTGGTCCAAATCAACCCGCAGCTTCAATGGGTAGTACAGCTGCTATATTTAATCTTGTTGGAGGATTAGAAGCCTCATCTTTTGTTAATCAGTATGCTGGAACTATAGTGCCTGATAACTTTAGAAAAGCTTACTTAACAAGAAATCCAGAATTTGATAGCGAACATACGTTTACTCAGATTGAATTTGAAACTGAGCTTACAAGTGAATTAATGCTTAGTGCAAGAGTATCTCATGTATCAAGAGACTACTTCCACATGAATGACAATGATTACTCACATACAACCAAACCATTTCCAGGAGTTTTAGGGGCTGCAATGGGCTTACCTCCAATTTCTTGGCAAGGTACTTTTGGTGGAACATTTAATGGCGATGACTATAGCTTTACTGAATTAGTCGACAGTGATAGAACTTATGAGTTCTCAAATGCTGAGGACAATGGAATTCAAGCTGAAATAACTATTATTTCTGACTATGATGGCCCGTTTAACTTTGTTACTGGTCTTTATAGCTATGACAATAGATCTCATAACAGATACCAAGTTCAAACAGCTGCTTGGAATATGACAGGTAACTTTAGCAATCATTTATATTCATCATTAGTATATGGTGGTCAGTTTGATGCTTATGGCGGTATTCCTTTTTACCAAACACTAATTCTTGGTGGTTTAAGCGGTAGTGATGCTTGTGCTTCAGGTGCTTTAGGTCCTGTTGCTGCAGCTTCCCCTAGCACTGCAAACCCTGCTTGTTTATCTGGTTTATTAGCAGCTCAAGGTATTAACCCTTATCACGTACCAACAGAGTTAGCAGGTTATCTTAATGACGATCATGTTAGAACAAAATCAATGGCTTTATTTGGTGAGCTCTACTTTGATTTATCAGACGTAACTAAGCTTACTGTAGGTTACAGGTTTAATGACGATACAGTTAAAGATACTATTATGACTTGTTTGGCAGACTTTGATTGCCCTAACTATCCACAATCTCAATATGAGTCTGGTGAGTATGGTTTTCATCCAACTTCTATAGTTGTGGCTGATGATGCTTTTGCTTATAAAGTAGCTATTCAACATGACTTATCTGACAATCAAATGGTTTATGCAAGCTACACAACTGCTACAAAAGCAGGTGGTAATAATCCTGTTATCGGAACTGAACCTGATCCTTATGATCCAGAAGAAACTGGTGTTTTTGAAATTGGAACAAAAAGCATCCTGATGGATGGTGCTGTTCTATTTAATGCATCATTCTTCATGAATGATACAAAAGGCATGCTTATTTCAAACATCGAAGATGCTGGTTCAGTTAACTACAACGTGGATGCTGAAATCAAAGGTTTTGAAGGTAATATGATTGCTTTCTTAAGCGAAACTTCAAGCATAGACATTAGCTGGTTATTAGTTGAAAGTGAGTTAGGCGATCAATCAATGCCTGATCCTCTTAATCCTGCTGGAATAATTGCTTTGCTAGATGTGGATCCTACAGCATGGACTCCTGGAGTAGATGGTTGTGCAACTGGTATAGGTCTTTGCACCCCAACTGCATTTGGAGCAGGTGTTCAAGCTTTACCTTATGATGCTGCTGGCGCGGTTACATATGGTTGGGCTGTTGGTGCTGATGGAAATCCAGTAGCTATATTTAAATCAGCTGGTTCAATTTGTGCAGGTCCATTTAGCCCTCTAACGGGAGTGCCTTGTTCAGTACCACCTCTGCAGGTTTCACTTGGCGGCAATTCATTACCTCAGTCACCTGAGTCTTCATACAGCATTGGTTTTAACAATGACTTTGTTAGAGAAAATGGCGTGACTTCTGTAAGACTTGCTTATAGATATCAAGCTGAAAGAGAAGGTAATGTCTTCAATCAAGACAGAGCTAGAATGCCAGAGACTAAGTACTGGGATGTATCAGCAACATATACTCCAGATAACGCTGACTGGTATGTTAAAGCTTACATTAAGAATATAGCTGATGATCAATTTGTAGGATCATGGGCTGCTTCTTCTGCATTGCAGGGTGGAGCTCAGTTTGCTACATATACAGACCCAAGACTATGGGGAGTATCTTTTGGTACAACATTCTAAGTAGCTAACTACTTATTAAAAAGCCCAGTTTACTGGGCTTTTTTTATGTCTATAATAAGTCCTATGAAAAATAACTTCCCATACCAAGCAAAGCAAATTACAGTATCAAAAGACATGTGCGATCATAATGATCACATGAATGTAGCTTATTACTATCAAGCTTTTGATTTAGGCTATACGCCTATGTATTTTAACGAGATGGGATTTTCTGATGCATATTTTGAATCTGGTTTCTCAACATTTACTCTTGAAGATAATATTAGATACTTAAAAGAATTCAGATTGGGTGATCCAATGCAACCTGCATTTTGTTTATATAATGTTAATAACAAACTAGTGCATATAGCAGGAGGTCTTTATGATAAAGATAACGCTCTATGCGCTATTTTTGAAACTATTTTAGGCCACATAGATATGAATAAGAGGCAAACTACAAATTTTTCTGATAACAGACTTAAAACCCTATTAGATTTAAAGGATGATCATGCTAATGGTTTTAAAATACCCTTTGAATTAAAATTAAAGATCAAAGATTTGGTTTAATACATTATGCAAAAATTACTAACAACCCTTTTTATAATAAGTCTTTCACTTCCAGCTGTTTCATCATTATCAATAATGACATATAACGTAGAAAATTTGTTTGATACATTAGATGATACTGGAAAAGACGATAAAGCCTATCTTCCTCTTGCCCAAAAGCAGTCTAAAGAACATATTGAATCATGTAATAAGGTGAAAGTTCAAAAGTGGAGAAATGAATGTCTATACTTTGATTGGACTGAAGATGCTAAAAATAAAAAATTAAAAAATATAAAAGAGGTAATCCTTTCAGCCAAATCTGATGGGCCTGATGTAATTGCATTCCAGGAAATTGAAAATATCAATGTTCTCTCAGATTTATTTAATCTTTTAGCTCCTTATGGTTATGTAGACTTTTCTCTTATAGAGGGCAATGATTACAGAGGTATCGATACTGCATACATATCTAAATACCCATTAGAAAATAAGTCATTACATAAAATTATATTTTCTCCTGAATTTGCAACAAAAGATACTAGGCCTATATTTGAAGCTCAAATACGCATAGATAATATAACTTACAGACTTTATAACATTCATTTTCCAGCCCCATATCATCCAGTTGGAATGAGGAAGGATGCATTTAATTCACTTAACTCTTTAACTGAAGCTCATAATGATCCTTTTATAGCTCTAGGTGATTTCAATGTTACAAGAGTAGAGGCAAATACAGAGAGAACCTTTTACAACATAGAAGATAAGTGGTTAATATCAAATCATGAAGGCTGCAATGGCTGCCTGGGTTCGCATTATTATTGGAGAGATAAGTCGTGGTCTTATCTTGATAAGATTATGATCTCTAAGAAAAGAGGGCTTTCTTTTAAAACAGACTCTATAAAAACCGTAGTCAATGATATAAACACTATTAATAGAATTCCAGAAGGATTTGATACGAAGTCTGGCCATGGAGTTTCAGATCATTTACCAGTTTATGCAGAAATAGTTCTTTAATTAATTATTAAGTCTATAGTTCCAAAGATGAGAGGTTATCAATACTGTTCCAGAGAGGGCAGTAAGTATGATTTCGTAAAATATTGGTATAAACAACCCTACAAGTAATCCAGTAATTCCTATGAATGCAAGAAGCATAGGTCCCTTTTGCTTATGTTTTATATACCCAGAAGGAAAGCTCAACAATCCAATAATAAAAACTACTAGAAGCAGCAATGGATGTATTACTTCTTCAGAGGCTGCAATGAAACCAATAGACCCAACTCCTCCCCATAAAAAAAGACTAAATAAAATACAATGAACAACACAAAGTCCAGAGAATAAAATACCTAACCTATCTTTCACGAAGAAATTTTTGAGAGGTTTTTAGTCTCTCCAACCACCTCTATCAAATATTCGCATATATGTAAGCTGGTCATGCTCTGAATCATTTATGACTTTTGCATAATCTCCTGATTGAACTAAAACAACATCACCAGATGATAAATCATATGAATCTTCATGTTGAATCCCATACGAAGGATCTGACCCATGGCCTTCTGTTGAGTTCATATACTCAATGACCTCCATAGTTCCTCTTCCGTTGGTAATAATATAAACAACATCTGAATCAATTAATTTATGCCCTTTTGTAGACTTACCAGGCTCAATAATAGTTCTACTAGCTATCACTCTTTCAAGCAAACTATTTGTCCAGACTGAGTAATCACTTCCAGCTGTTTTTGGTGCACCACCAACTCTAAAATTATTATATTTTTTTGCCATATCTTACCTCTTTAATCAATTATATGAATTTAAGTTAAAGTTACCATACTTTGAAGGTAGCCTGTTGTAAATCTTTATAAAATGATTATATAATCTATCACCACGCTTTTTGATTCAGCTTGCTAGCGTGTAATAAATAAGCTAAAAAGAAGAATTCTTAAAAAAAATTCCTATTTTTTTATGCTGATAATATTAACTTTTATTATTAGGAAAATATCATGACGAAAATATACAAAAACCCAGAAACAATTGGCTTGCATGCCGGTTGGAGAAAAGATGAGAATACAAATTCAGTTGCCGTTCCAATTCATCAAACTACCAGCTACGAATTTGATAGCACAGAACACGCTGCTAACTTATTTGGATTATCAGAATTAGGTAATATTTATTCGCGAATTATGAATCCAACATGTGATGTGCTTGAGAATAGATTAGCTGCATTAGAAGGAGGGGTAATGGCACTTGCAGTTTCTTCTGGCCAAGCAGCATCAGCATATGCTATTCAGAATCTTGCTAAGAATGGTGACAATATTGTCGCCTCATCTCATCTTTATGGCGGGACATACAATCAATTTAAAAATGTCTTTAATGATATGGGAATAGAGGTGAGGTTTGTTGACCCATCTGACCCTAATAACTTTTTGAAACAAACAGATGATAAAACAAGAGCATATTATGGCGAAATTTTACCTAATCCAAGTTTCGAGGTATTTCCAATTCAAGAGGTTGCAGATCTTGGAAGGCCTCTAGGTATTCCGTTAATTGTTGACAATACAGCAGCTCCAATAATCTGTAAACCTATTGAGCATGGAGCAGCGGTTGTTATTCATTCCACTACTAAATTTATTGGTGGTCATGGTACGTCTATAGGCGGAATAATAATAGATAGTGGTAATTTTGATTGGGAAAGTGCAGGAGCAGACAGACAACCTGCATTGAATACACCTGATCCTTCTTATGGAGGTGCTGTATGGGTTGAAGCTGTTAAACCTCTTGGACCAATCGCGTATCTTTTAAAAGCTAGAGTTACCTTATTGAGAGATATGGGAGCAGCTATGAGCCCATTTAATGCCTTTATGTTCATTCAAGGGCTTGAGACATTATCTTTAAGAATAAGGGAGCATTCAAAAAATGCAGAAAAAGTTGCACAATTCTTATCCTCTCATAAAGCGGTCGAAAGAGTTATCTATCCTTCAGTTCAAACAGGCACTTCCAAAGAAAGGGCTGAGAAATATCTTAAAGGTGGAAATGGGGCCCTTATGGGTGTTGAGCTTAAAGGTGGAGTAGAATCTGGCAAGAAGTTTATTGACTCTTTAGAGCTTCTCTATCATGTTGCAAATATAGGTGACTCAAAGTCTCTTGCTATTCATCCAGCAAGCACTACTCATAGTCAGCTGTCTCCAGAGGAGCAATTAGCAGCAGGGGTAACACCTGGCTTTGTTAGATTATCTATTGGTATAGAACATATTGATGATATTATTGAAGACATCAACCAGTCATTAGAGAAAATTTAATCATTTTGAGCCAAGAATTAGTAACATATATTATTCTTGGCTCAAAAGTTCGTCTAGCAAAAGTAAAGCACTTCAAAACAGATGTTCATGAGCAATGTATTCATTTAAATTATAATAACAATATTGAACAAGCTATTGATTTAGCAGTTACAAAGTCTAATGGCGGTCTAATTGTATTGCTTCCACCATCTTCAATACCAAATGTAGAAAGCAGAGCTACGCTTAAAAAAATATCATTAGTCAATGTATCTGCTTGGGGTTGGTTTAAATATAATAGTAAGCGTAAAAACCTAACTCAAAATTTAGGCAAGATAACTACATTTTTAAGCGGAGTTCCTGCTCTAGAGCAAGGCCTTTTTTTTAGTAAAAGATTATATTTTTCTATTGGTGGAATTGGTGAGGTTGGTAGCTCACCATTCGCAGAAATTTCTAAAAGATTTCAATCTCGTTTAGATCCTCAAAAACCTCTTCCAGCTCTTTCAATAAGAACAAAAAACCTTAAACTTAGTTAATGGAGAGTTCATATTTAATAGAGGCCAGACAGCTAGCTTATAAAATTAATGAAGTTAAGTTATTTTCTAACTTTTCTTTTACCCTCAAAGCCGGGGAGGCATTGCATATAAAGGGATCTAATGGCTCTGGTAAAACTACATTAATAAGAATTCTATGCGGAATAACTCCGGCAACAAAAGGAGAAATTTTAAAAAAAGATGACTTGGTATTTACCTACTTAGGACATAAAAATGCTCTTAAAACATACCTTAGCATTAGAGATAATATTTCCTTGCTAGGGCTTTCTAAAAATGAAGATCTTAAAACTCTTCTTACTTCTCTCAATCTTCAAAACAAATTAGATGTAATTATTGCCAACCTATCTTTTGGACAGCAAAAAAAAGTTGCCCTTCTTAGAATTTTCTTAAGTAATTCAGATCTAATATTATTAGACGAACCATTTGTTGGGCTTGATTCTGCATCCCATAATCTGCTTTGTAAATTTCTTGAAAGTAGATTGAATAATGGAGCAGGGCTTATATATACATCTCATATATCAGCAGGCATAGCTTCAAAAGACATATCAATAGATTAATGAAATTATTACTACCATATACAAACGAAGCACTAAAACTTATTAAAAAAACAAGAGCTTGGATAGGCCCAATTCTTATATTTATCTTAATCATGGTAGCTTTTCCATTAACAGTTGAACTATCAAGCACAAATCTTTCAGATGCATTCTATCCAGTACTTTTTATATCCATCTTGCTTGTAATGATGCTTGCTACAGAAGATATTTTTCTTGAAGACTACGAAGATGGAAGTTTAGAACTATTATTGATCTCAAAAAAATCATTGACGCAATGGGTTTTCATAAAAATATTCATACATTGGCTATTTATAGGGGCCCCCATATCCCTTCTAGGTGCTTTTTTCAATATTGGAGCTAATAATGATTTAAATTCGTCTTTAATGCTCCTCCCAGCACTTGGAATATCAACATATATTTTTTTAATTTTATTTTGCTTCGGTAACTCCCTTAGTCTTACTAAAGGTTCTGTTTTAGGAACCCTCATAACTTTACCTCTTACGCTTCCAATATTAGTTATTTTAGGCAAATTAACTTCTGCAATAATCTTTAATATTAATTATTTTGAGTTTTTGATTCTGCTTTTTGGTATCTTATCGATTATAATATTCGCATTTCCTGCAATTATTTCTAGAATTATAAAAACACATTTGGAGTAATTGTTAAGAGAAATCTTAATTATTGTGATAAAAAAGTTTATACATCAGTTTGCTTCTCCGAAGACTTATTTCTATCAAGTGGATAGACTGTACCCATGGCTTTTATATATCTCTCTCTTTATATATTTATTTGCAATCATTTGGGGTCTTTTGTTTACACCTAAAGACTTTGTTCAAGGGCACTCATACAGGATCATATACTTTCATGTTCCTGCATCCTTTGTTGCACAGTCCTTGTATGCAGCTATGGCAATATCAAGTGCTGTATTTTTAATATGGAGAGTAAAACTTGCAGCATATCTAGCTAGATCAATAGCGCCCATTGGAGCAATGGTAACTTTTATAGCTTTGGTATCAGGCTCTATATGGGGGATACCCACTTGGGGGACTTGGTGGGAGTGGGATGCAAGAATCACATCTACGCTAATCTTATTTATAATGTATCTAGGACTAATATCTCTTCATAACTCTTTTAATAACTTCGATAAGGCAGACAAACTCTTGGCCTATCTTGCAATTATAGGGTTCATTCAAATACCTATTATTAAGAAATCAGTTGATTGGTGGAGTTCTTTACACCAACCAGCTTCTATTACTATCTCAGATAAACCCTCAATCGATCCGTCTATGTTATATCCTTTATTTATGTCTATGATTGGCTTTGCTGGTCTAGTGGCATGCCTTGTAATACTTTCATCTAAAGTTCAAATCTACATTAGAGAAAAAAATAAGAGTTGGGTAAAAGATCATGTCTAATTTTGCCTTTAGTTCATTATCAGATGTTTTAAATATGGATGGTCATGGGGTATATGTATGGGCAGTTTTTAGCTTATTCCTTATTACAATTTCAACTTCATTTTATATTTTTAATTTGTTAATAAAAAAATATCAGAAAAGAGTTAAATGAAGGTTCATAGAAAAAAAAGACTCATAAATATTTTGTTGCTGTCATTGCTTTCAGGATCAGGTGTATTAATGGTTTTGTATGCCCTAAATTCTAATCTTGACTATTTCTTTACTCCATCTGAACTAATAACAGAAGAAATATCTGATAACAGAAGAGTAAAAGTTGGGGGTATGGTGCTTGAAGGTTCGGTTGATAGAGATAATACAACTATTAATTTTACAATTACAGATTACAGCGAAACTGTAGACGTGTCTTATACCGGCATAGTGCCAGACCTTTTTAAAGAAGGAAGCGGGGTGGTTGTTTTGGGCTATCTTAATGAAGGAAAGCTTGATGCAGAAAAGGTATTAGCAAAACATGATGAGAACTATATGCCACCGGCTCTTAAAGAAAAATGATATTAGATATAGCACACTATTTATCTATTTTATCGACAGCAATTTTTATGCTTACTTTCACATTAGTACTAATTCTAGATAGATCAGTATCTCACTCAACGTTACTTATAAAAAGATCTTACTCTCATGCTTTTCTGCTCTTTTTAATTTCCTTTCTTTTATATGTGTATTTGGCCTTAACAGATAACTTTTCTGTAAGTTATATAGCTCAGCACTCTAACTCCTTACTTCCTAACTTTTATAAAGTAACTTCGATTTGGAGTGCCCATGAGGGGTCAATGTTTTTATGGATTATCTTTCTCTCTCTATGGGGGTTTATATTTAATTTATCGACTGACCGTGACTTAAAGGTTAAAAACCTTAGCATAGGTATCATTTCAATTATCATTGTTGGATTTCAGCTTTTTCTTTTAATAACTTCAAATCCCTTCGAAGTAGTTTTGCCTTTTGCTCCAGAAAATGGAGCTGATATAAATCCTGTCTTACAAGACCCAGCTCTCGCAATTCACCCTCCTACACTATATCTTGGCTATGTTGGATTTGTTATTCCTTTTGCATACGCTTTAGCATTTTTAATAAATAAAGATCAATCAATAGAGTGGGAAAAAAAAGTTAAGTCATGGTCAGTTATGGCGTGGGTTTTCTTAACAATAGGTATTTCTTTGGGTTCATGGTGGGCTTATTATGAGCTAGGATGGGGCGGTTACTGGTTCTGGGATCCAGTAGAAAATGTAGCATTAATGCCATGGCTTGCCGCTACTGCTTTCCTTCACTCTTTGAGCGTAGCTTCAAAATCAAATGTATTAAGAATATGGACATTGTTACTTTCAATTATTGTCTTCTCTTTAAGTTTATTTGGAGCATTTATAGTTAGATCAGGAATAATTGATAGCATACATTCTTTTGCAAATGATCCCCAAAGAGGGATGTACTTGCTAGCTTTTATAGCAGTAATTCTATTTGTATCTTTAGGTCTATTTGCCTCAAGGCTAAATATGTTTGAATCATCTAAAAATATTAAAGCACTCTCAAAAGAATCTTTTATTTCATTAAATAATATATTTTTTGGCGTGCTTATTTTTTCAACAATGATGGGAATTACATATCCGCTCATTTATGAGCTCATCTATGATCAAAAAATAAGTGTTGGAGCTCCTTTCTACAATGCAATATATGCCCCAATAACTATTTTGGCCACCATGATACTAGTTATATCAATAGACTCAAGGTGGGGAAGAACTATTGATACTGGAAGAAGCTTTAATATGTTATATATCTCATTAGCTATGGGTCTAATCGGCCTTTCTCTAATAAGATATTTTGCTGGTGATATGTCATTTATCATAATGATTTCATTTTTAATGGGATTAATAATAATTTTTAGATACTTGATTTTAGTTGTTAAAAATATCCTTGAAAAAAAATATATCAATACTCCTAGTGTCATTGCTCACACTGGATTAGGGTTATTAATTTTATCAATATCAGCAAATTCAATTTTAAGTAGTGAAAAGGTTTTTAATATGAAGCCTAATGAGGTTAGAGAATTTGAAAATATAAGAATTGAATTTAATGACCTTGAATTATTAAATAACTCTAATCATGATTCTATTAAAGCAACCTTTGCCCTTGATGCTAATGGTAAATCATTTTACCTTTCACCAGAAAAAAGAAAGTATTTTGCCAGAGGGCAAATAACCTCAGAAACAGCAATAAAAATAATGCCTATGAGGGATATATATTTAACAATAGGCGAGCAGCTTGAAGGAGGTCAATGGGTTGTCAATGTTCAACTAAATTACTTTATTAGGTTTATATGGTTTTCAGCAGCAATGATGGCATTTTCAGGGTTATTAATAATAAGCAATATAATTAGGAGAAAATCATGAAGCTTCTTCTTAAGATAATTATTTTTATAATTCCGCTTATCATTTTCTCTTTTTTCTACCTTTATCTTTCTAAAGACAATTCATATCCTGGTGCTGATTATAAAAAGTTTGATTTACCAGCCTTTGAGCTTCAAAGCCTATATGATGAAAATTTCATTTCTAATAATTTATTAGAGGGAACTTATTTGGTTAATGTTTGGGCAAGCTGGTGTATAACTTGCAGAGTAGAGCACGGCTTTTTAACAGAGCTCTCTAATAATAATATCAATATAGTTGGATTAAATTATAAAGACAACAGGGATGATGCAATTGAATGGCTTGTTAAATATGGCAATCCTTATGGAGTTGTAATTCATGACTTGAAGGGAAGTCTTGCTTTAGATATGGGAGTGACTGGAGCACCAGAAACATTTTTAGTTACAGACCAAAGAGTCATTGCTCATTATAGGGGCGAAATCAATAACATGATTTGGAATGACGTCTTTTTACCTGTAATCAAAGAAAGAGGTCTTGTCATAGATGCTAAATAAATTTTTATTCTTATTCTTTATCTCTTTCACTTTATTAGCTGAGTCTTACTATGATTTTCAGAATGATGAAGATGAAAAAAGATTCTTTAATTTAATAAAGGAAATAAGGTGTCCTAAATGTACAAGTGGGTCTTTAGCTAGCTCAAATGCTCCTGTATCAGAAGACTTAAAAAAAATAATTGCTGAGATGATTGAAGATAATAAATCTAATGAAGATATTAAGAGCTATATATCTGATAGATTTGGGAAAGAGACTCTATATGACACCCCCATAGAACCAAAGACTTATGCACTTTGGTATTCACCATTCGTATTTCTTCTTGTTTGCTTGATGATTTTCTTTTTTAGGAAAAAAGCCTAGTGCACATTTACTTTTTATTAACTATTTTTGCTTTTTTGCCTTTTGGAGCATATCTTCTTTCGCAAAAAACAAAAAATAAAGGCCTTGTTCTTGGTTTTTCTTTTTTTTATCTTCTGGCATGTTTATTAATTTACACGGGAAATTTTTACAGCTCAAACCCATATCAACTAAAAGAAGTAAATAAAAAAATAATTCAAAAAATATCTTCTGATGAGCCTATTGAGATTAACCTATACAATGAATTAACTGCATTTTCTGAAAAGAACCTTTCAAAAAATTGGATCCAACCTTATCTTTTAAATGCACTATCGCTAAAGAGCTTTAATTCAGCAGAAAGTCTCATATCTATTGCCGAAGATATTTACAGCGAGCCAAAAGAAAAGGTAATTTTCTATTCCATGTATACACTATTAAGAGATACAAGATTTCCACTCTATTCTGAAGCGCGTTTGGATATAACATCAAGCCACCCCACCAACTGTAATCAAAATTCTTCTATGGTAAGACTAGATATTGTAGATGGCCCAGGGGTGCCAATTGCAGAAAACTCTTTTTCAAATACCAGCGAATATTCTTTATCTAATAAAAACTCATTAATTCCAGGGTTTGATATTGCATCAGCGCTTCTAAATAATGAGTCTATAGAAATTTTTATTGAATTAAATTGCAAAGATAATAGCGAAATTTATCAATTTAATTCTATATTTATTTTTGATCCAAACTCACCATTAAATACTTATAAAATTAACTTAAATGATTGGTCTAAAAGGAAACAATAGTTTAATATAAGTAGTTGTTAACAACTAATAAAAATGCAGCTTAAACACATAAAACTAGCGGGTTTTAAGAGTTTCGTAGACCCAACCAAAATAGGGTTTCCTACGAATTTAGTTGGCGTTGTCGGTCCAAATGGTTGTGGAAAATCTAATGTAATTGATGCAGTCAGATGGGTCCTTGGAGAGCTATCTGCGAAGAATCTTCGTGGTGAATCCATGGTTGATGTAATATTCAATGGCACAGACTCCAGAAAGCCATCAGGTCAGTGCAGTATCGAGCTTCTATTTGATAATTCTAGTGGAAAGATTGGAGGAGAGTATGCATCTTTTAATGAGATATCAATCAAAAGAGTTATGACAAGAGACGCACAGTCTACTTACTTTATTAACAACACAAAATGTCGAAGAAAAGATGTTCAGGATATATTCCTAGGCACTGGGTTAGGTCCAAGCTCTTATGCGATTATCGAGCAGGGCATGGTTAGTAAATTAGTGAGTGCTAAGCCTGAAGAATTAAGAACTCATATTGAAGAAGCAGCAGGAGTTTCCAAGTATAGAGAAAGAAGAAGAGAAACAGAATCAAGAATAAAGAAAACAAAAGAAAATTTATCTAGGGTTAATGATATAAGAGATGAAATTGCAAGATTGATAAAAAGATTAGAAAATCAAGCAAATGCAGCAGAGAAATATAACTCTCTAAAAGAAGAAGAGTCTGTAAATAAATTTGATACTGCTATTCTATTGTCACTTCAAGCCAAAGAAGGTAAAGACAAATTTCAAAAGCAGTTAGATGGCCATAAAAGAGACTTATTGATAAAAGAGGCTGAGGCTGAGACAAAACAATCTCAGATAGATGAGTTTAGAACACAGAATGAATCAGTTGTAACAGCTTATGAGAATGCTCAAAAGAACTTTTATTCAATAGGAGCAGAGATAGCAAAACATGAAGCTAATTTAAAAAATATAAATAGAGATGAGATAAGCAATAGAACTAATTTAGAGAGAGCAATAAAAGGCTTTCAGGAAGCATCAAAAAAAGAAGCTGCATTCAAAGATCTTAGCCCAAGAGAAAAAGAGTTAAAGTTAAATATATCTATTATAAAAGCTCTTGAGGCTTCTAAAAATATAGAGAGCATAACCCTCCAAATCAAACCTCTTCAAAATAATAGTGCAAATAAACTTAAAGAAGTGGAAGAGTTTCAAAATAAAATTAATACTATAAATAATGACAATATCTCTCTACTGCAAAACCTAGAAAATTCACAAAAAGAATCTTATGAAATTAATGCAGTCATAAAGAGCTTAAAAGATAATATTGAAAGAAATTACTCTATAGAATCAAAAACAAAATCAAATTTAGATATAGCAAAGAATAATTATGCAGATGCTCTAGAAAAAGAGAAAAACCTAGACAATCTAAGTCCTAAAGAAAAGGCAATGCATGTCTTAGATAGCATCATAAACGCATTAAATGAACTCAATATCAGCAAAGGTGGCTTGAAAGATAAGGCTGCCGAATTAAAGGGCTTGTTAAAAGACATACTGCAAATAGCTTCAGCTCAATCAAAGTCCTTAACAGAACAGTTTTTAAAACGACAGGAAGAATTAGAGGTGCTCTTAAAACACACACGCAGTGATATAAATAAGACAGAAAAAGAACTCACAGAACATGAGTCAAACAAAATAAAAATTGATTCTAATTTAGAAAAGTTAAAAATAAACAAGAGTGATTTCGACAATAAAATTAAAGATATAGAAGAAGCAAAGACAAAGGTATCATTTGAGCTTAGAGCTATAGATTCTGAAATTAATAAATATAAATTAGATTTAAGAACTTATGAAATTAACCTAGAAAATGCTTCAAGCGCATTATCTAGGGCTGATATAAGCATTTCTGATCTTAACGTGACTGAATACGAGGGAATGGACTTAGACCTTCTTGAGAACTCGCTTAATGAAGTGCAAACAAATATTTCTAAACTAGGAAATCTTAACTTTGCTTCACCAGAAGAGTACAAGCAAAGACAATCTGAGCTTGAATCACTAATAAATTCTGCACAGCTTGAAAAAAATTCAATTGAGAGTCTAATGTCTGAGCTTGTCCAGAAAAGCTCTGAATCTGAATCTGTTTTGCTAGATATTCGACAAAAACAGTCTCATTTTAATGAAAGCCTTAGAGAGCTTGAAGGTAAAAAACAACTTGCATTGGTTGATGTAAAAAATATTACAGAAAAGATAACTGATACTAGATTAGAGTTAAAAACCTATGAAATTAATTTAGATAATGCTAATGAACAAATAAATAAATCAGGTTTAAAAGTTAGCGATATTGATTATGAAAAGTATCGAGATATGGAAGTCTCTAAATTACAAGATAATTTGGCTTTGATACAATCAAAAATTATTAGACTAGGCGCGATTAATTTAGCTGCTCCAGATGAAATTTCTGCTGAAGCAAAAAGAAAAGAAGAGCTTGATATACAGTATGAAGATCTAACAAGCGCTTTAGATAAGCTGTCTTCAGCAATCAAAACTATTGATAACGAGACAAAATCAATGTTTAAAAATAGCTTTGATGCAGTAAACACAAGAATAAAAGAAGTTTTCCCAAAATTATTTGGAGGCGGTTTCGCTGAACTTACCTTAACTGATGACGATCCTTTAAATGCAGGAGTTGTTTTAATGGCAAGACCACCAGGAAAAAAGAATTCCTCAATTTCTCAGTTATCAGGAGGAGAAAAAGCTTTAACAGCACTTTCTTTGGTTTTCTCGATCTTTGAGCTTAATCCTGCACCATTTTGCATGCTAGATGAAGTAGATGCACCACTCGATGATCTAAACACATTGAGATTTATTAATATGGTAGAAGAGATGTCAAAAGATGTTCAGTTTATATTCATTACACACAACAAGGTCTCAATGGAAAAAAGTGACTATCTCATGGGCGTAACCATGCAAGAACCAGGGGTGTCTAGACTTGTTTCAGTCGATATGAATCAAGCACTTGAGTTTGTTGAGTCTTAGAATGCAGAATAATATTGAAATATATTTAATTGGTTTATCAGTATTGATTGTTCTAATCATGATATTTGTTTTTATTAAAAAAATATCATCAAATGGTGATCTTAAGGTAAAAATAGAACCTGTTATTGATGAGCTAGAACCAAATGATAATTTTAACGATGAAAGTATGCAGTTAAAGTCACAAAGCTCATTTGATTTTGATCAAAATTCTAATAATGATGTGATTGAGGATGACCAAGAATTAGCCATTCTTAATCTTATATCAATTGATAAGACTAATTTTGATATAGATCAATTATTTGGTTTTATGTCTAACTGTAATGCAAGCCTGAAACATGGTTTTTTTGTTCTTAAAGATTTCAGAGGCAATGAACTTTTCAGAGTTGCAAATGCATTAAGTCCAGGAACATTTGAAGAAAATTGTAATACCTTTGCTGTTGTAATTGCTACTAATTTAAGTAATGGAGATGATCCTCTTCAAACTTTTAGAGAAATGTTAAATTTTGCATATAGTTTTTCTGAAAAATTTCATGCAAATATTTGTGATAGCGAAAGAGCTCCGATCACAAAACAAATGATCTCTCATATAGAATCTAAAGCTCAAGAGATAATGAGACTTAAACAGTTAAACTCTTTTAATCAGGAGTAAATTTGAAAACTGAAAACTATGAAAATCTCAAAAATTCAATAAGAAAGCATGACTATAATTATTACGTTCAAGATGATCCAGAAATATCAGATCATGAATATGACGAGCTTTTTAGAAAGCTTTTAGAGTTTGAAAAAGACTACCCTGATTTAATTACTCAAGACTCTCCCTCACAAAGAGTTGGTATCACACCAGAAACTGGTTTTGTTTCATACTCTCACAAGAAGCAAATGCTATCTCTTTCAAATGTCTTTTCTCCAGATGAGTTGGAAGAATTTTTTACACGAATTAAAAAAAGAATCATTGATATAGATAATTTTGATATTTTATGCGAGCCAAAAATGGATGGGGCAGCTGTATCATTGATATACGAGAATGGCTTGTTAGTTAAGGGCATTACTAGAGGTGACGGGACAACTGGAGAGGATGTAACATCAAATATAAAGACTATTAAATCAATACCTCAAAAACTACTACCTTCAACCTCAATCAATATACCAAAATATCTTGAGATTAGAGGTGAAATATATATTTCAAAAAAAGATTTTAGCAATTTAAACAACAGCGCTAAAAAAAATGAAGAAAAAGTTTTCGCTAATCCTAGAAATGCTGCAGCTGGATCTCTTAGGCAATTAGATCCTGCAATTACTGCAAGAAGACCGCTTTCCTTTATTGCTCATGGATATGGAGATTGTGAGGGTATAGAAATAAAAAGCCTAAATGACTTTTTTAATAAAATATCACAGTTAGGCATACCAACAAACAACTTAAATAAATTAGTTAACAGCATGGAATCTTGCCTTTCATACTACAAAAACATTCTCAAAAATCGAGAAAAAATTCCATTTGATATTGATGGAGTTGTTTACAAAGTTAATGATTTTAAACTCCAAGACAGAATTGGCTTTATATCACGCTCGCCACGCTGGGCAATTGCTCATAAATTTCCTGCTGAAGAGGCATCAACTCTTATTGAGGATATTAATTTTCAAATAGGAAGAACTGGTATTCTTACTCCTGTTGCTAGACTAAAACCTGTAAGGGTTGGTGGCGTGGTTGTAAGTAATTGCACCTTGCACAATATAGATGAGCTTGAAAGATTGGATCCTAGGGTAGGTGATCAGGTAATAATTAGAAGGGCTGGAGATGTAATTCCACAAATAGTTAAAGTTAATGTCTCCAAAAGAGAAGATAACTCTCAAAAAGTTAAAATTCCATCAACCTGTCCATCATGTGGCTCTGAAATAATTCAAGAAAATGCATCTGATTGGGGAGTGCACGATGATAAAAAGCAAGTAAAAATAAAAACATTTGGAAGCAAGATAGAAGCAAGTTACTTTATTCAATCTAATCCAGAAAGATATAAATTAAAAGAAATTATAAACAAAGCAGCATTTATCAAGTGTTCATCGGATTTTACATGTCCAGAAATTTTAAAAGGCAGCCTAACTCACTTTGTGTCAAGAAAAGCTTTTGATATAGATGGTTTGGGACAAGAAATAATTAGTACGCTTATAAAGCTTAATTATATAAAAGATCAATCAGATATTTTTAAACTTTTAAATCACAAAGATGAGCTAGAGAATTTAGATGGTTTTGGAAAGAAGTCAATTGGCAATCTGCTTTCGTCAATAAAAGAATCTAGATCTGTAGACTTATCAAAGCTAATATACTCACTTGGCATACCCGAGGTTGGGGAAGCGACTTCTCGAAATCTTGCAAATGCTTTTCTTGAATTTGATAAGGTGCAATACGCAACATTCAAAGATCTAATTGATTTAGATGACATTGGATCAAAAGTAGCAGCCAATATTATCAAATATTTCCAAGATCCATTTATTACATCTTTGCTTGTGCGACTATTACCTGAGCTTGATGTAAAGCCAATTGAACAGCTATCAGATAAAGATACACCTCTCAAAGGATATCAGATTGTTCTTACTGGAAAACTTTCAAAGTATTCTAGAGACGAACTTAAAGAAAATTTAATTAATCTTGGAGCAAAAGTTAGCTCAAGTGTTTCAAAGAAAACTACTATTGTCATAGCTGGAGAGAATGCAGGAACTAAGTTGAAAAAAGCAAATGACTTAGGTATAAATATAATCAATGAAGATAACTATGCTAATTTCTTAAATGAACCGTCAAAATATATTTAAAGTATTATTTGTACTAATAATAACATCTGCATGTGCGGCAACGCCTCCAGAAAATCCTGATAATATTTGCCTAATCTTTGAAGAGAAGAGAAGTTGGTATAAGGCTGCTATACAGACACAAAAAAGATGGAAAATTCCTCCACATGTTCTTATGGCAGTAGTGTTTCAAGAATCAAGTTTTGATTCTAATGCAAAGCCAGAAAGAGAAAAAATTCTTGGTTTCATACCCTGGAAAAGACCTTCTTCAGCTAAAGGTTATTCTCAGGCACTAACAAATACATGGGATGACTATAAGGATGAAACGGGAAATTCAAGAGCTAGTAGAAATAGCTTTAAAGATTCTGCAGATTTTATTGGCTGGTATGCAAGCAAAGGTTACTACCAAGGTTTTGACAAGAAGGATGCTAGGTCTTTTTATTTAGCCTATCACGAAGGCTATGGCGGATTTAAAAAAAGAACTTATAGAAAAAAACAATGGTTAATTAAAGTAGCTGATAGAGTTCAACTAAGATCAGGCAGATATGAGGCTCAATACTGGAAATGTTCAGAGGAACTTAAGAAAAAGCGCTTTTTTTTCTTTGGTTAGATATCCTTTAAAATAAAGCCTTGATCTAAGAATTCATCTCTGAATGACTCTCCTCCAATAACTGCCCTAGAGCCACTCCCGGATAAATATAATTTTGACACTCTGGATAGATCATCAACAGTACAGTTTATGACGTTTTTCCTTAGGGCCAGTCTAGATTCTGGAGTTCTATATTCAAGTCTACTTGCATAGTCGCTTGCAGCTTCGCCACTGGGAGAGAGTGGTTTATCTATAGATGATACAACACCCATAATTCCTTCCTCTAATTGAGATTCTGTGATTTGATCAATTGACCACAATCTAGCTTTTTGGAATTCACTAAATGTTTCTTTGCATTTAGGATCTCTATAAGAATAAAATTTAAAAACGCCATTATTAGAGTCCTGAGAGGCCCCAGCTCCATAAGCACCGCCTTTTTCTCTTATAGCAGAATGCAAATACCCATTTCGAAGGACTGATCCCAAAATCATCAAAGCAGCTGCATCTTCATGGTCCCAGTTAACCGTAGGAAAAGCTTCAGCACAAAAGCAAACCTGTGATCCAGTCATCCAAGCAATTTCCTGTTCCTGTGGAGAGGTCAAATCAATATTTTTCCATGACTCCAAGAGTGGAGTCGTTAAGTCTAAGTTAAGCTTATGAGCTTCTAAGGAGCTTGCTGTAAAGGATATAGAAGGGGATTGACTAACTTTATTATGTATAGATATTAGTTTTTCAATAAATGATTTTAAATTTGATTCATTATCTATGTCTTTTGCTAAAGCACTTATAAAAGAAATAGATTTAACTCCTGACATTCTTTCTAAAGTTGAAGATGCTTTATTAATTTGAGAAGATGCGCTATTCATCGCAAGAAGATGTCCATTTTGGATGATCCCTTTATCATTTGCAGAAGCTGTGAATTCTAAGAGCTCTTTAATTCTTTTTTTCTCAAAAAAGTTTGCATTCAAAATAGTATCTTTAAGCAATTTTTGCATCAGAAATGAGTTTTTTTCGAGAGACTTTCCAGCTATTTTAAGGCCAACTCTATTTTTATCTTCGTTTGATGAGGGAAGTAATACTATTGAAGCGCTTATACCTCCTGTTATTGTAGATTGATATTTTTGAACATCTTCATATGTGTAATCTCCAATACCGATATCAGTTAAAATATTTGCATACATATTAAGAAAATCAATTTCACTATCGTCAAGTCCCTGAATTGGATATATCAGTGAATGATAGACAATGCCGTTAGTACCAGTTTTGTAAATATATTTATTATTATTTAGGTCAGAGCTTGCATCTGGCTTAAGATATTTTCTTTGTGCAGGTATATCTGCAATTCCCACCTTTGGAAGTAATTCTGGATTATCTTCAGACTCCTGTCTTTCTTTTAGCTTTTTTGATAAATCAATGATTTTATTCTTTTCATCAATTGATAAATTTTTACTTTTTTGTTCTAACTCCCTATTTATTTTATCTTCATTCTTTTTATTAAAATTAGTATCTGGTGAAAGTGTAAATCGCAATCTATGGTTATTGTCTAAAAGCTTTTCCTTTATAAGAGTTTCTATATAGCCTTCTTTATTAAGATTGTCTTTCAGTTTTTTAAAACTAGAATCTAAATCCAATATACTTAAAGGGTCATCTCTATGAATACATGCAGGCAGACAAGAGAGCATTAATTGAAGTCCAAAAGGCATTCCGCTTCCACCAATCTCGCGTTGCGATATTTCCAGCTGATGAATAGATGACTCTATAAGCTCCTTACCAACACCATTTTTTACTAATTGCTCTAAGCAACCTAATATAAGATCCTGTATTTTCTTCTCATCACCACTTTTGGTGCCTTCTAATCCTGCAGCAAAAACTAACTCTTTTTGATCAGAGTCTAATCCTGTTAAAGGGGATAATGATTTACCCAGAGATGTACTTTCAAGAACTTTTCTTAGTGGAGAGGCAGAGTTGTCTAGTAGCACACTAGACATTAGGTATGTGCCTAAAAGCTCTTCCGCATTATGACTTTCGCCTAATAACCATGACATAACAACATGATGATTCTCTTCATCTCCCGGTTGAGGGTTATAAAGTTCAGTTGCTTCTGCAGGTGATGAAAACCTTTTTTCATTAGAAACAGCAATCTTTTTATTAAGAGGTTCAAATTTTGATAAAACATTTGAGGCTATAAATTCTTGTATTTCTTTTGGATCAACATCTCCAGCAGTTAAGAAAATTGCATTTGAAGGGTGGTAATGTGATTTATGGAAGTTAACCAATTCTTCATGAGTGAGTTTTAAGATATCTTCAGGATTGCCACCGCTGTTAAATCTATATGTTGATGTTGGATATAGATGTTTAGACATACCATGCCAAAGTTGGCTAGTAACCGAGCTCATAGCACCTTTCATTTCATTATAAACAACGCCCTTAATCTCAATTTTACTTGATATGTCATCTATATCTTTAAATTCAACTCTATGACCTTCTTGAGCAAAATCTAAATAATCCAAGTTTGGAAAAAATGAAGCATCAAGATACACAGACAAAAGATTATCAAAATCTTTTTTGTTTAATGTAGCAAATGGATATGCAGTCCAATCGCTTGATGTAAAAGCATTCATAAAGGTGTTTAAAGACCTTCTTATCATCATAAAAAAAGGATCTCTAACAGGATACTTTTGAGAACCGCATAATGCAGTATGCTCCAGAATATGTGCAACACCTTTTGAATCTTCAGGCACAGTTCTAAAAGCTACCATAAAAACCTTTTCGCCAGAATCTGAACCCAAATGAATATGAGGAAACCCAAATTCAGATTCTTCATACACTTGTGCATTTATATCTAGTAAGGGAATATATTTTTGATCTTCTAAATTAAACATAATAAACTTATAAAAATTAATAAAAAAAATTAAATGAAATACTTAACTCTATTTTTAGCCTTCTTTTTAATAACTAGCTGCAGTATTAACCCTCAATCTTTTGTCGAGGTTGATAAAGTTGGAACTTTCAATCTTGATAATTATAGCGATTTTAACATAAAGATAAATGAAACAAATCTCAGCTCAGATATTAATCCAATAGCACTCGAGAAATTTAGAGATGATCTTAAAAATGCACTAACTGAGAGAGGCATGCTTTTCAAGCCAGATTCAAGTCTTGTTTTTGAGATAAACATCACTTCAAAAGATGAAATCGAAAGTGATAACTTCAATAATTACTATTCGAGATACGGCTGGGATAGATATTACAGAGATGATATTCGAACAATTTCTAAATTTGCTTTAAGAATAAATCTAAAAGATATTAGCACTAACTCAACTTTATGGACTGTTTACGCTGATTGGAGAAAAGGATCCAGCAAATCTCCAACTAAAGACGATGGTTCAAGCGCCTTGGTTGATGAAATTATCCTCAGCTTTTAAATCTTGATGGACTCAGCGCCTCTTTAACATCTTTTCTAAGAGGACTAAATAATCCAAGAACTTCGCAAGTTATAAAATCTGCAAGAAGGGGGGCAAAACTTAAACCTCTAGATGCTAAGGCCCCAATGCAATAAACTTTCTCATGATCTAGTCTCCCAGCCAATGGAAGTCTATCTGGTGTGGTTGTTCTGACACCTGACCAAAATTTCTTAATATTTTTTTCTTCAAATGAAATAATTTTTTTAGTTTTTTGTAATATCTCATCTTTTAATGCCTCATCTGATAATTTCTCTTCACCTTTTTCATAGGATGAGCCGATCCAATTTATTTGATCTTGAGATGGGAGTATATATCCAGAGTGATTTAGAGGCTGTTTAATATCTTTAAGCTTATTATTATCAATGCCAACAATAGCTCCTTTCATGGTATTAACTTTATCCACATGATTGTAAATGCCTGTTCCAGAGCAAATAACTAGATAATCATAAGAATCAGTATTTTTATAATCCTTTATATTTAAATAAACCTTATTATTTTTAATTGAATGATTTTTATATTCTGAATTTGTATGGATTGTTATATTTTTATGATTTAGACATTTTGCGGATACTGCTTTTGGAGAAATTGCTCCACCAAACTTGCATAGCACACCACTATAAGATTGTGAAATATTGTTCTTATCATTAATGACTTCTTTATCAATTTCTTCAAATACATCAGACCTATCTATCTTTATAAGTCTATCAAGCCAATCTTTTCTATGATCTGAATTTGAAAGAAATAAAATACCGCTATTCACAAAATCTTTAAAATTATCAATATAAAAATTCAATGCAAAAAAATATGATTGAATTAGAAAGAAGGACCTTGGATCATCTCCTAGTGCTAATTTTGGGTACATAGCAGCCCAAGGGTTACTTGATGCCTCTGAAGCAATTTCAGAATTTTTTTCATAAACATCAACTTTGCAATTATTGTTGGCTAAATTTTTTGAAATTATTGAAGCTGCTAATCCTGAGCCTATTACTGCAACCTTATACGACGAATAGTGAGTTTTTTTGTTTTTGATATATGTTCCAGCAAGCATATGTCTTTTTTTATTAAAACCTTTTACTTTTTGAACTTCAAATCCACATTCCAATAAATTTCTTTTTACCATTCCAGATGATGTATATGTTCCAAATGAAGTTTTCTCGTGGCTTAGTAAAGCAACTTTCAAGAATACATCAGTTGTCCACATGTCGATATTTTTTCTTGGATCAAAGCCATCAAAATACCAAGCATCAACCATGCTCTTATTATGCATTACACTATCTAAGCCATCTTCAATATTATCAATTACCAATAAAAGCGTAGCATTATATTCTTGTATTTTAATTTTATTGATGCCACCAAATAATACAGGAGCATATTTGAGATATAACTCTATAACGTCTTTTAATTCTGGATATAAAGATTGAATTTTCTTTATGTCTTTTCTTTTTGGGGCATATTTGTCAAAGCTTATAAAGTTTAGATGGGAACATTTTCTTTTAGTCTCTATCCAATTTTTAAGAGTTATAAAAAAATTTAAACCTAGACCAAAACCAAGCTCTCCAATATTGAACTCCCGTTCTTCAATAGAACTCCATCTCTTTAATAAATTATTAGAATCTAAAAAAACGTGGGTAGTTTCATTAATAACATCATCTTGATAATATATATCATCATATTTATCTGAAAATGGGTATCCTCTATCCCATGATATTTGATTTAACAAAGGTTTTATTGGTCTCATATTAGAGTTAGAATTTGGTTAGTTAACATAAGACGCATATGAAGTATTTTTCTATAATAGTATTACTAATTGTAACTTCTTGTTCTAAAGAGGTGAATGAATTGCCACAAATTCCTGAATCGTCAGGTGTTGAAGCTCTAATAGCCCATAGCCAGGAATTTAATAAAGAATTGTATTCTTTTAGTACGCCTGGAGGACTTATTCATGTAGCTGTTGGTTATGGAATAGCAAACTCTATTATGGTTGAGGGGGAGGGCGGAAATATAATAATAGATGCCTCAGACAGCACATCTCAAGCAGCAAAAGTACATGAATTATTTAAAAGTAAAAATAATAATCCAATAAAGGCAATTATTTACACACACAACCATGGAGATCATACATTTGGAGCTGAATATTATATAAATAATCAGCAAGAAAGACCGCAAATTATCTCTCACGAAACAACAGATCATTATACTCAGCGCATTATGGGTATTATTAATCCAATAATTTCAAAGAGAAGCACTAGAATGTTTGGAACACTTCTTCCAGATGATCAGTTCATAAATGCAGGCATTGGTTCAAGTTTAAATGTTTCTGATTCCCCAATAGGTTACATAAAGCCTGACACTGTTTTTAGAGATGAATTAAAGATAACTATTTCAGGTATTGATCTTGAGTTGTATCACGCACCAGGCGAGACCAATGATCAGATTTTTGTTTGGCTACCTCAACATAAATCATTAATGCCAGGAGACAATATCTATAATACATTTCCTAATCTTTACACAATTAGAGGAACAACTCATAGAAATGTCACTGGTTGGATAGATAGTCTGGATCATATGAGATCCTTTAAACCAAAGTATCTATTTCCAAGTCATACCAAGCCTATTGAGGGTGAAGATGCTACAAAAGCTTTAATTGTTTATAGAGACGCTATTCAATTTGTTCATGATCAAACTATAAGATTTATGAATAAAGGTTATTATCCAAATGAAATTGTTCAGATGATAAATCTTCCTCCTAATTTAGCATCCTCCCCTTTATTAAGAGAATTCTATGGAACAGTAAGATGGTCTGTAAAAAGCATTTATAATGGATATCTTGGATGGTTTGATGGAAACCCTTCTAGCCTTGATCCTCTCCCCAATAAATTAGAAGGACAAAAGATTGCATCTCTTGTTGGAGGAAATGAAATTCTATTTAGCAGTCTAGAAGCAGCTGTTAACAATGAAGATATGCAATGGGCACTTCAACTCTCAGATTATTTAATTAACTTAGAGTTTAGAACAGTCGAAACTAATAAACTCAGAAAAGAAGCATTGCTATATATTGGAAGTAGGGCATCAAACCCAAATAAAAGAAATTATTTTTTAACTGCTGCGCTTGAGCTAGATCCTTCCTTTGAAGGGTTTCCTGAGGTTAAAAAAAGTGATTCAATTTTAAATGAAATTAATTTAGATACTATTTTTAACATTTTAAGTGTTAGTTTTAACCCAGAAAACTCTTACAAAGGAACATATTCTGTTTGTTTCAGATTTAATTCCGGTCAAGAAAGAGCTGCAACTATAAGAAACAGTGTTTTAGAGATTTCTAAAAATTTGCAACACTGCGATCTTAATATCAAAACTTCTGAAAGAGCTTTTAAAGAAACTTTAGCAGGTTTAAAAAACCCTGTTTTACAAGTAGCATCTGGAAAGATAGATGTTGAAGAAAGCGAGGTAGATTTTTTAAAATTTTTGGCTTTATTTAAATAATTTAAAATTATTTCATATTAAGTGTTGACTTTCGAAAATATAAGCGTAGTATTAACTTTACCTGCTGAAACCGACTAACAACCAAATGCAGACGGAAGTTAGAGAGAATCAGAAGGAAGAGACC
>Ga0213868_10001035_pt1 | contig 26912 bp, 24 predicted proteins | sample PICome_9_FD_160087 | JGI IMG/M metagenome (GOLD analysis project Ga0213868, IMG submission 160087) | Coastal seawater microbial communities near Pivers Island, North Carolina, United States - PICO127 | ecosystem: Environmental > Aquatic > Marine > Coastal | place: USA: North Carolina... | reverse complement strand
GGTATGTTCCGCTGCAGAATTTGACTACGAATCAAGGGGTCGGGGGTTCGAATCCTCCTCGGTCCGCCACTTAACCAATTTGAAGAATTTGATCTGGTCGCCTTGGGCGGCCTTTTCTTTTTGTACATGAGGGTTTAGGCGCATTCCCTGTTTGCCTTTTGGACCTGTCCCGGTTCCGTGCCGCTCCCACTGCCTGTTTTAAGCCACTTTGCGTTCGAAGGCGACCGGGCTTTTCCAGCCGAGTGCTGAGTGGCGGTGGCGTGGATTGTAGAAGCCATTGATATATTTGAAGATTGCCATCTCAGGCTGCCACCGCGTTTCCCATGAAGGCCGCCCCGTCAATGCCGACGGATGAAACAATCGCCAACTTGTCATCATCATTCCAGCGCCGCCGCCGCTCAACACCTAGAACCTCACCTCGCATGACACCCTCTGTATAAGACACGTCACTAACGACATCGCTGTGCGCGTGTCTTAACCCATCACGCCCAAATCAGGCAGGCGGTGCCAATCGGGCGATTACTATGGCATTAGGTTTCTGGCACCTATCTCGTGGCACCTGCCTGGGCGGTTTTGCCCATCTCGTCTTCCAGATAGATCTCAATGATTTCACGGAAGGAGTTTTCGGCGGTAAAGCCGAATGCGACAGCACGGGCCGCATCAAAATCACGAGGCCAACCCGCCACGATAGTGGCAATAGCCGGATCAGGTACCCGCCGTATCAAAGCAGCAACATCGTCGCCTGCAACAGCGCTCAATGCCGCGATCTGGTCAGCTACGGTGGCAGTAACACCCGGCATCGTCATACAACGTTGGGCTCCAAGCTGGGCAGTATCCATCGTCGCTGCATGTTCGATATATCCGACAGCAGCACGGGGACTGGCAAACCAGTGACGCACATCATCATCAACAGGCAGGATCGCCTCCTGTCCGTTCAACGGTTCACGCAGAATCCCAGAGAAAAAGCCCGATGCCGCCTTGTTCGGCTTGCCAGGCCGGATGCAGATTGTTGGGAAGCGGATACCAACACCGTCCAGAATGCCGCGGCGGGAATAGTCGTTAAGCATCATCTCTCCCATGGCCTTTTGCGTGCCATAACTGGTGAGCGGGGTCAGGTGATAATCATCGGGGATCTTCATTGGAAAGGGCGCGCCGAATACCGCAAGCGAGGACGCATAGATCACGCGCGGGCAATAGCCGTCTTGCACCGCAATCGCGTCAAGCAAGGCCCGTGTCCCGTCCAGATTGACACGATAGCCCTTTTCCATATCCGCCTCGGCTTCGCCCGAGACAATTGCTGCCAGGTGCACAATCACGTCAGGGCGGTCAGCTATCAGCCGCGCGGCGGTCCCGGTTTCTGTCAGGTCGGCGGCATATGCATCACAGGCTCCTTTGAACCCTGCTACACTATCGGGTTTCACCACATCGACCAGCGTCATCGCGTCAACAGTCTGGCCATTGAGGTGTCCGGACGCGGCAACGCGCTCTGCCAGTTTGCGGCCGATCATTCCAGCCGCGCCAATGATTGTAAGTCTCATGATGTTGCCCTTTTTTGTCACTAAAATCGCACGCGCACTGTCGAACATCCGCCGCTCATGAGCACCGAGCGACTGCACCAATCCGTCTGCACCCCCCGCCTCCCACGCCCCGAGAATCACCTGTGGTCTGCATGTCCGTCGTATTATAATTGGGGCATCAGAGCCGCATGAGCTTTGCAGGCTCTTGATCGTTTGCGTCGTCAATTATGCTGCTTGTTTTTGATGTTGCAAGCGGCGTTGGCGGATTAGCGGTGCCGGCAGACAAATTCGAACCAGTCTCCACAAGGACAGCGCCAACGGCCATTATGTCGCGCAGAGACTGCGCCAATCGGCAGCCATACCGTGATTTGCCAACAAAAGCAGCTTTCGTCATTCTCGGTTTCAAAGCCTCTCCGCCGCTTATGAGAAGTTACCGCGCGGAGTTCTCATTCACGGTGTTTGAGGTCATGTCAAAGATTACAGAGGCTGGCTGGGGGCAGCCTAGGTGGACATCTGCGCCCCTGCTACACCTTACATGGCTAAACGACACCAACGCGCCCTACGGCGCTCCATCGCAACCTTAGGGCTATTTAAGCACTCATTGAAGGTGCCATTCACGCTCGTCAGTCTCTCTTAGCGTTCTGACGCCCGCTCTTTGATCTGGCCTGACGCCATAACATCGACGACCTTTAATCCGAACAAGGTCACAGCCGCGCAGTTTGCTATTGATCGCCATATTGAACAGAGCCAAATCGCGATGGTTCTCGGCCAGCTCCAGCTGCTCCCTGATCGCCCAGACGTGTTTGGGCTTGAGTGGCCTCTTCTGGCCAACGATCCGGCCATTGTTCCAGACTGGATGCAGTGCGCGAATGGCGGGTAAGTTTGGTGTTTGCATGATAGATCCTCCGATCCGCCATGCCCTCCCACATCGATAACCCGACCTTTCTTATGGCTGATGTGGAGATTGTCACGACATATGAGCTTTAAAACATCAATCGGGTTAAGCTTGAGAACCTCCTTCACCGTGTGTTTGAACGCGCCCGCCTTGAGGTCGAGATCAAGGATCGATTTGGCTATCCTGTGACCCCGCGAGAATGGTTTCTCGTACCGCTGTTTGCAATCGATGAGGCTGTCGAGCGGATTAAGAACGGCTCGATTAAAGGTTTGTCCTATGATCCTGAAACGGCATCTCTCATTTGACCTAGTAGGGAGACTGAACTCAGAGCTCTGCCCCTGAAACGGTATGATTTGAGGTATGAGAAAATTTACAGTATTATAAATAACGTAATATCAATAAATTAGCTGACAAATATGGCTCATCCTTGGTCCGCCACTTTCCCCCAATTTTCGTAAAACGTTAGCTGACTTTGTGATTTTGGTCGCAATACCTGAGCCCTGTTTGAGCATAGCAGCGGAACGATCCTTCGCGAAGGTCGAACAGAACGTCTGCTGGCTGCTCATTTCGACGGGTGCTGCTGTTGGCGTGGATCTTGGCGAAATCCCGGACGGTTACAGCTACCTGTATTGCTCTGGGATCAAGACAAAGTTGCCAAAATGCGTTTTCTCCATGAATTCTTGCTGAGCTTGCGCAATCTGATTTAGCGGAAAAACCTTTGCGACAAGCGGGCGGATTTCATTGTTTTCGATGTAGGAGACTAAGTTTGGAAACACAGGGGCGTCCCATGCGGTGCACCCAATCAAGGAAATGTCTTTGAGATACATATCGCGCATGTCGAGGCTTACGAAGGGACCAGCGATTGCACCTGACGAAACATACCGCCCACCGGGGCGTAACACCTTGAGCATTTGCGGAAATTTCGGACCAGCGACGTTGTCGACAACAACGTCAATGCTGCCCTCTCCTAGGCGCATCACAAGGTCTTCGTCGCGATCGATCACATCGTCGGCACCCAATTCGCGCAACTGGTCCATTTTTCCCCGGCTGGTTATTGCCAATACTTTGGCACCGCGCCGCTTTGCCAATTGTACGGCTGCAGAACCGACACCACCTGATGCGCCCACCACCAATACCCGGTCGCCTCTGCCCACTCCGGCGCGGTGCAGCATATTTTCAGCCGTGCCATAAGCGCAGGGAATCGTGGCAAGTTCTGCGTCAGACCAATCGCACGAAACTGGAAAAACCTCGGTTGCGGGAACTTTCACATATTCTGCGAAAGCCCCGTCAAAATCCGACGCCATCCAGACCGTATCCATCACATCATACCCATTGGGCCGCATGCAGGCGCGAACGAGAACACGTTGATCCATCAAACCCGGGGTCACGTTGTCGCCGGTTTTCACAACCAGTCCGCAGCAATCTGTCCCTTGAATAAGCGGGAATGGCGTTGCTCCGTTCCATCCGCCATCCGGTGTTTGCGCGGCTTGGGTTTCTTGTCTGTTTGCTGCCGTTTGTGTGTCTGTGGTCACGCTTGATGAATACCAGCCAAGCCGGGTGTTGATGTCTGTATTGTTAACACCTGCCGCCAGGACACGTAATAAAACCTCGTCTGGGCCGGGAACCGGCTTGGGAACTGAGCTGTAGACAAGCTTTTCATATCCGCCGTTTCCAGCTGTCACGACAGCCATCATTCTTTCTTCGCTATCGGTCATTGTTTGCTTCTTTCGGATTTCATTATTTCAGCGAGCCTAGCCGGGCCTCGCGCAAAAAAACAACCATAACCGATGGTGAAGGAGGTACGGTTCGGGCCTGAATTGCTGAACGTTAGGGCCACTATAGCGTGCCGCTGCACCTAGAGGGCGGCGTGGTAGATCGCCAGCGCATCCGCATGGGTCACTTCGCGGGGGTTGTTTACCAGCAGGCGGGTCTGGTTCATCGCGTCGCGTGCCAAAAGGGGCAGATCCTGTGCGGTGATGCCGACCGCGCGCAGCCCGTCAGGCAGGCCGCAGCGTGCTGAAAGGGCCGCAAGGGCGTCGGCAAAGCCTGCTGCGGCATCCGCAACGTCCAATCCGGCCAGTTCAGGAAATGTAATCGCTGCCAGGGTTGCATAGGGCTCTGGTGCGGTGATGGCGTTAAAGCGCAGAACATGGGGCAGGACCAACGCGTTGGACAATCCATGGGGCACTTTGAAATGTCCGCCCACCGGATAGGCCAGGGCGTGAACCGCAGCCACGGGAGAATTGGCAAATGCCTGCCCTGCCAGCAGCGAGCCTAGCAGCATGTCGGCGCGGGCGTCCATGTCGTGGGGCGTGGTCACGGCGCGTTCCAGGGCAGCGCCCATCAGCCGCAGGGCTTCGCAGGCCAGCGTGCGGCTGACTGGATTGTTGTTGGGGCTGGCAGAGGCATAGGCTTCGATCGCATGGACCATGGCATCCACGCCGGTTGCGGCTGTGACATGGGCAGGCAGGTCGCGGGTCAATTCAGGGTCGAGCAGGGCCAGATCGGGAATGATCAAGGGGCTGACCACGCCCATCTTCTCGCTGGTACCGGTGGTGACGATCGAGATCGGGGTGACTTCGCTGCCGGTGCCTGCGGTGGTGGGAACCGCGATCAGTGGCAGGCGCGGACCTTGCGCCATCCCGACGCCGTAGACATCGGCCAGCGTTTCCCCGCCCTTCGCCAGCAAGGCGGCAAGCTTGGCCACGTCGATGGATGACCCGCCGCCCAGCCCGATTACACCGCTGGCCTCTGCGGCGGCGCTGGTCGCGGCAAGGATTACGGATTCCGGTGGATCGGCCTCTACCTGCGAAAAAACCGTGACGCTGATGCCGGACGCCTGCAGCGCGGCCAAGGCGCGATCCACGATGCCTGTGGCCATCATGCCGGGGTCGGTGACCAGCAACACTCGCTCGCCGCAGATCGCTTGGGTGATGCTGCCCAGATCGTTCAGCAGGCCCGCCCCCATGCGGATGCTTGGGGTGGTGTTGAATGTGAATGGTGTCATGGAATTACCTTTCGGGTGGTCGGCCGCGCGGCTTCAGGCATCGGGCGTGTAGAAATCGCAGGTTTTCTGGCGTGATGCCAGCCACCAGCCCGATTGCTCTGGCCAGGTGGCAAAATCCAGATCATGGCCCAGCGTCTTTGCGGCATGCAGCGCCCACATCGGATTGACCAATGCTTCGCGACCGATGGCGATCAGATCGGCCTGACCCTGGGCCAGTATATCCTCGGCCTGTTGGGGATGGGTGATCAGACCGACTGCCATGGCGGTCATGTCGACATCCTTGCGGACCCGTTCGGCATAGGGCACCTGAAAGCCGGGCTGGCGTTTCTGGTTGGCACCCGCTGTTGCAGATCCTGCGATCCCGCTGGAGGAACAATCCATCACGTCGACGCCAAGGCGTTTCAATTCTGTCGCCAGCACGACAGTGTCCTCAAGGCTCCAGCCCTCTGGGGTTCCATCGACGGCGGAGGTGCGGAAAAACAGCGGCAGATCACTGGGCCAGACCGCGCGCACCCTTTGCGTGATCTCAAGCGCCAGGCGCATGCGTCCGGCCAGATCACCACCGTATTTATCATCCCGCTTGTTGGACAGGGGCGACAGGAAACTATGCAGCAGGTATCCATGTGCGCCGTGGATCTCTGCGATCTTGTAGCCTGCTGCAAGCGCGCGTTTGGCCGCCAAGACGAAATCCTCGATCAATGTGTCAATGTCGCTTTGGGTCAGGGCATGGGGCATGGGCCAGCCCTCTGCCACCGGCAGCGCGGAAGGGCCAACTGGCTGCCATGGCATGTCACCCCGCGCGAAATCGGCGTCATTCAGGGGGCCGTTGCCAAACCACGGCCTTTGCATCCCGCTTTTGCGGCCTGCATGGGCCAGCTGGATCGCAGGAATGGCCCCATTGCGCAGGGCAAATTCGGCAACGCGGGCATGGCCCGGTATCTGACTGTCAGCCCATAGGCCGGGACATCCATGGGTAATCCGCCCGCCTTTCTGCACCGCAGTCGCTTCGGTAAAGACAATGGCGGCCCCGCCGGTTGCAAAGCGGCCCAGGTGCACCAGATGCCAGGCGTCCATATGCCCTTCATGGGCCGAATATTGGCACATGGGTGAAATGACGACGCGGTTGCGCGCTTCCAGGCTGCGCAGTTTTAGTGGCTGGAAAAGATAAGGCACGGGGGTCATGGGGGCTCCTGATGTGGCGTAGGCATGACGCTACTCTGCCGGTTAGGAAGTAACAACAACAGGCTTGGAGGCTGATCAAAGCTGCGCCATGGCGTATGCGCCCTGACCCGTCATCGCCGCGAAAGCCCCAGGGGGACTATGCTGCCGTCAATATTGTAAGCATACATACTACCTTGACAGACGAGGTGTAGGTTTGTTATTTGGTATGTATGCATATCAATAGGGGCTGACCGCCATGCAATATCATCTGAACGGTTTTCGCACGGGCGACCCTTCGGTCGCCGATGAAGCCCCGGTTGCGGCCGGGACACCTGCTAGGGTTGATGTCCTGATCATCGGGTGCGGCCCTGCGGGGCTGACGCTGGCGGCGCAACTGGCAGCTTTTGCCGAGATTTCCACGATGATCACCGATCGCAAACCGGGACCGTTGGAAGTGGGGCAGGCCGATGGTCTTGCCTGCCGCTCGGTTGAGATGTTCGAGGCGTTCGGCTTTGCCGAGAAGGTGTTGAAGGAAAGCTATTGGGTCAACGAGGTCGGCTTTTGGCGGCCCGGCCCCGGTGGGACCGGTCTGGCCCGTGCTGATCGCATACAGGATGTCGAGGATGATCTGTCCGAGATGCCCCATGTGATCCTGAACCAGGCAAGGGTGCATGATTTCTATCTTGAGGTCATGCGCAACGCGCCGCGCCGGCTGCAACCTGACTATAATCGCGAGCTTTTGTCACTGACCACTGACGCAGATTCAGACCACCCTGTCATCGCCACCTTTGCCTGTCTGGATGATGCCGGTGCCACGCAGATCGTGCGTGCGAAATATGTCGTCGGATGCGACGGGGCGCGCAGTACCGTGCGCCGCTCCATGGGTTATGAGTTGAAGGGAGAGGCGGCACGCCAGCTGTGGGGGGTGATGGATGTGCTGGCCGTGACCGATTTCCCTGACATCCGGCTAAAGGCCGCGATCCAGTCTGCGGATCATGGCAGCATTCTGATCATTCCGCGCGAGGGCGGATATATGGTGCGGATGTATATCGAGCTGGACGCGCTGCACGGGGATGAACGTGCCGCGGACCGCAACGTGACCTCTGCCATGCTGATCGACAAGGCCCGTGCGATCCTTGGGCCTTATACATTGGACGTCAAAGAAGTGGCGTGGTGGTCTGCCTATGAGATCGGCCAGCGGGTCTGCGATGCCTTTGACGATGTGCCCCAAGGTGAACGTGGCAGCCGGATGCCACGCATCTTTATCGCGGGTGATGCGTGTCACACCCATAGCCCAAAGGCGGGGCAGGGGATGAATGTGTCAATGGCCGATACCTTTAATCTGGGTTGGAAGCTGGCCGCGGTGCTGCGGGGGCAGGGGCATCCTGTCTTGCTGGACACCTATTCCCAAGAGCGGCAGGCCAAGGCCAAGGAGCTGATCGATTTTGACAAGGACATGGCGCGTCTGTTCAGCGCCAAGCCAAAGGACGCCACCGAGGCGGCGCAGTTCCAGCGCTATTTCAAGAAACATGGCCGCTATACCGCAGGTGTCGAGACACGCTATGACCCGTCCTTGCTGACGGGATCGGACAGGCATCAGGCCCTGGCCGCTGGATACAGGACTGGCATGCGGTTCCATTCGGCCCCGGTGATCCGTTTGGGCGATGCAAGGCCAATGCATCTGGGGCATGCGCTGAAGGCCGATGGCCGCTGGCGGTTGATTGCCTTTGCCGCGAGGGGCGATGAGGGCCGGACAGATGGTGGTATTGCCCGGCTGTGTGATTTCCTGACTGCCGGTTTGATCGGGCGGTTTACGCCCAAAGGGCGGGACATCGACAGCGTGATTGATCTGCGCGCGGTTTTTCAATGTGCGCATCAGGACATGCAGCTTGATGCGCTGCCTGATCTGTTGCTGCCGCGCAAAGGGAAATACGGTTTGATTGATTATGAAAAGGCATTCTGTCCTGACCTGAAACACGGGCCTGATATTTTTGATCATCGCGGCATTGATCGGGCCCAAGGGGCGCTGTTGATCGTGCGACCGGATCAATTTGTAGCCCAGGTGTTGCCGCTGAATGCCTATGATGAGACTGCTCCATTCTTTGACGGGTTCATGGCAGCTGTTTGATCATGTGCCGCAACCTTGTGGCAATTCTCCACTGTGACCCAAACGGAAAAGCTTGCATCCTTTGGATCGCGCGATCATGCAGAAAACTGTGAATAGTACAGATCATCACTTGGCACCTTCCTTGCTGGCTCTTGGCTGGCAGGATTTCTTTGCACAACAGCTTGGGCCAGACGAATCTGGCTGTGCGCCCCTGCGCATTGCCACGGTCCATCGATCCCGCATGACGGCGATATCTGAACACGGGCCGATAAAGCTGCGCTTGCCTGCCCATGTGAATACGACAGATTTTGCTGTTGGGGATTGGCTGCTTGCAGAACCGGATACAAATCTGCTGATCCGCAGGCTGGAACGGCGATCCGTGTTGCAGCGCCAAACGGTGGGTGGTCGGACCCCGCAATTGATTGCCGCAAATGTGGATACGCTGTTTATCGTGACCTCATGCAATGATGACTTTAACCCCGCGCGGCTGGAGCGATATCTGGCCCTTGCCAATGAGGCAGGGACAAACCCCGTGATCGTCCTGACCAAAGCTGATCAGGTGCCCGATGCCAACGCGTATCAACAGCAGGCGGCAGCCTTGCAACGCGACCTGGAGGTCGTCACCCTGAATGCGAAGACCCAAGATGCGGTGGCAGCCTTGGCCAGATGGTGCGCTGATGGGCAGACTGTAGCCCTTGTTGGATCATCGGGTGTCGGGAAATCGACGTTGCTCAACACCTTGTCCAACAAATCACTGGAGGAGGCCCAGCTGACCGGCGGCATCCGTGAGGATGACGCCAAGGGGCGGCACACGACCACCTCGCGGTCGTTGCATACGACCCAGGTGGGGGGCTGGGTGATAGATACGCCCGGCATGCGCACATTGCACGTCAGCGATGTATCAGCGGGGCTGGAACAGCTCTTTGCCGAGATCACGGAACTGGCACCGCAGTGCCGCTTTAGAGATTGCACACATGCGCATGAACCGGGCTGCGCCATTCAGGCTGCTGTTGGCTCAGGCGCGCTTGACCCCGCACGCGTGGAACGCTGGCGCAAGCTGACCCAGGAAAACCTGAGCAACACGCCCGTCGTCACGGGGGCGCGGGGCAAGAAGAAGACACAGGCCCGAAACCGGTCGCGATGATGGCCTATCATCCAAAGGCTGGCTGATACCTGGCCAGTTGCGCATCGCACTCAAGGCAGAATATGCGCTGGAATGTTTCACACAGGCGCTTAGATGCAGCAGAAGACATGAATCCAATGGGAGGACGAAGAATGGCACTTACGGCAATCATCGAAGCGCATGGCGGCGCGGATCAGTTCAAACTGGTCGATCTGGATGTGGGCGAACCGGGAAAAGGTGAAGTCCGCATTGCGCACAAGGCGGTCGGGTTGAATTTCATCGACGTCTATCAGCGGACGGGCCTTTACCCCATGCAGCTTCCTCATGCGATGGGGATGGAGGCGGCAGGCATCATCGAAGCGGTTGGCGAAGGTGTGACCCATCTCAAGGTGGGTGATCGTGCGGCTTATGCTGCCAACCCTCCGGGGGCCTATACCGAGGCTCGCGTGATGCCTGCAGCACAGGTCTGTCCTTTGCCGGATGGCATCTCCTTTGAGGAAGGTGCCGCGATGATGCTCAAGGGGATGACCGTGGAATATCTGTTCCACCGGACAACGCCGCTGAAACGTGGCGATACGGTCTTGTTTCATGCAGCCGCAGGCGGCGTTGGATTGATCGCCTGCCAATGGGCGCGTTCCGAGGGGATCACCTTGATCGGTACGGCCGGCACGGATGAGAAGTGCCAATTGGCATTGGATCATGGGGCCAGCCATTGCATCAACTACCGCACCCAGGACTGGGCAAAGAAGGTCAGGGAGCTAACGGATGGAAAAGGGGTCGATGCGGTGATGGACGCCGTGGGCAAGGACACTTTCGAAGGATCACTCGATTCGCTGAAACCCTTGGGGATGATGATTTCATTCGGCAATGCCTCAGGTCCGGTTCCGCCCTTCAATCTGGGGATACTGGGGCCAAAGGGTTCGTTGAAAATCACGCGACCGACGCTGTTCACACATATTGGTGATCATGAAACCTGTCAGGCCATGGCAAAGCATCTGAGCGACAAGATTCTTGCAGGGGATGTAAAGATCAACATCGGCCAGCGCTTTGCGCTCAAGGATGTGGCAAAAGCGCATGAAGCGCTGGAAGCACGCCAAACCACGGGCAGTACGATACTGGAAGTCTAAAGGTTAATATGCTGGCCGCGATAGGCTTATCTGCGTGGTTAGCAGCAGCATTTGCAAAAAAGCAGCAGCACAGCGGGGTTAACGCTGTGCTGCCGCTGATTCTGTCTGGACGTGCATTTTCTTAGCTATGATCCTTTCAGCAGGTTTGCGGTATCTGATGGATCGGCAGGCATAACCGATGAACTGGCAGGCACATCTGAAGGTTGCTGGCTTCTGGTTTGATCTGGATTAGGCTTTTCGGCTTTGCTTTTGTTCTGGGAAACGCGGTAAATCTGCCTCAACCGCCTGCGATCTTTTGCTTTGTGGATTGTTTTCATGTAGTTAACTGCATGAAAAGCAGTTGGGAGTTTCTCGTTGTAAATTTTGGCACAAGATTGCACAGTTGAGGAAGCTGAAAGAAAACTGACCGGTTGCATAGAACGCTGGCGGAAAAAAGGGATGTATCGCAATGACAACAGCCGACGGTGCCTTCGTCGCATTTGATCGTGTGCAAAAGAGTTACGATGGGGAAACATTGGTCGTCAAAGACCTGAACCTGTCCTTGCCGAAAGGCGAATTTCTGACAATGCTTGGGCCCTCCGGCTCTGGCAAGACGACCTGCCTGATGATGTTGGCGGGGTTTGAGACAGCCACGCATGGTGACATCCTGCTGGACGGCGTTTCGATCAACAATATTCCGCCGCATAAACGTGGGATCGGCATGGTTTTCCAAAACTATGCGCTGTTTCCGCATATGACCGTGGCAGAGAACCTTTCGTTCCCCCTTGAAGTACGCAAATTTGGCAAGTCCGAGCGTGAAGAGAAAATCAAGCGGGCGCTTGATATGGTCCAGATGGGCAGCTTTGCAGGGCGTCGCCCTGCGCAATTGTCGGGTGGTCAGCAACAGCGGATCGCCTTGGCCCGCGCCTTGGTGTTTGAACCTGAACTGGTTCTGATGGACGAACCGCTGGGTGCCTTGGACAAGCAGCTGCGCGAGACGTTGCAGTTTGAGATCACCAATCTGGCGCATCAGCTGGGGATCACCACGGTTTACGTGACGCATGACCAGACAGAGGCGCTGACGATGTCAGACCGTGTCGCGGTATTTGACGACGGTCGCATCCAGCAATTGGCACCGCCAGACGAGCTGTATGAAAAACCGCTCAATAGTTTTGTGGCTCAGTTCATCGGGGAAAATAATACCCTCGACGGTGTCGTGCAGGAGATCAAGGGCGATACATGTATCGTCAAACTGGACAGCGGCGACATCATCGATGCGGTGCCTGTCAATGTCTCTGCCGTGGGGGAGCGGACCAAAGTGTCGATCCGCCCAGAGCGGGTCGAATTCAAGAGCGAGCGTTTGCAGAAAGACGCGCATACGCTCAAGGCAGAAGTGCTTGAGTTTATCTATATGGGCGATATCTTTCGGACCCGTCTGCGGGTTGCCGGGACAGATCAGTTCGTGATCAAGACACGCAACGCGCCCGACCAGCAGCGCCTGAAACCAGGCGAGATGATTGAAATCGGCTGGCTGGCTGAAGATTGTCGCGCGCTTGACGCATAAGGCGCAGAGCGCACGATAAAGACCAAGGGGCAGGTGGCCCGGGCCGAACCCTTGGACGAACAAACCGGGTAATAATTCAGGAGTTACCTATGAAAACCACAATGAAACTGATGGCAACATCGTGCTTGACGCTGACCGCCTCCATGGCGTTCGCGGATGGTCACATGGCCAACGAAATGACAATCGTAAGCTGGGGCGGTGCCTATTCCGCATCGCAGCAGAACGCCTATCACGCGCCTTACATGGAAAAGACCGGCATCAACATCATCAATGATGAATCCTCTTCCGAGGCCGTGGCCAAACTGCGCGCCATGAACGAAGCGGGCAACGTCACCTGGGATCTGGTCGATGTTGAAGCCGCAGACGCCATCCGTCTTTGCGACGAAGGTCTTGCCGTAGAAATCGACGCAGACGAAGTGCTGGCAGCCGCACCAGATGGCACATCTGCCACAGACGATTTCGGCGCTTCGCTGATCTCAGATTGCTTTATCCCGCAGATCGTCTTTTCGACGACATTCGGCTATCGCACAGACATGGTCCCTGCCGGCACAGAGCCGCCAAAGGGCGCATGTGACGTATTCGATCTGGCGAAATATCCAGGCAAGCGTTCGCTGAACCGCAACCCGATTGCGAACATGGAGTGGGCGCTTCTGTGTGACGGCGTTGCATATGCAGACGTCTATGACCTGCTGGAAACCGAAGAAGGCCAAGCGCGCGCTTTTGCCAAGCTCGATACCATCAAGGACCAGACAATCTGGTGGACAGCCGGTGCAGAAACACCACAGCTTCTGGCTGACGGCGAAATCTTTATGGGTTCAACCTATAACGGCCGTCTGTTCAGCGTGATCGCAGAACAAGGTCAGCCCGTTGGCATGGCGTGGGACTGGCAGATGTTTGACCTGGACGGTTGGGTCATTCCATCGGGCCTGTCCGATGATCGCATGGCCCGCGTTCTGGACTATGTGAACTTTGCGACAGACACACAGCGTCTGGCGGATCAGGCCAAGTATATCTCTTATGGTCCGGCACGTGCATCTTCTGCACCGCTGGTCGGGGATCATGCGACATTGGGTATCCCAATGGCACCGCATATGCCGACTGACCCTGCAAACGCAGAGAATACTTTCTACAACAACTACACATGGTGGGCTGACTACCGCGACGATCTGGACGCAAAATTCCAGGCGTGGCTGTCCAAGTAAGCCAGACTTTTGGGGCACCGCATCAGGTGGTGCCCCATTTAAACTATTCGACCTCAAATGACCGGCTGATCATAACGGCGGGCTAAAGACACAGATCGAGGGAAATTTCATGTCTGACAAGATGATGGCCGCCGATGGCCGACCACTGAAGGCATCCCTGAACCGGGCCCTGCGGCGGCAAAAGCTCAGAGCTTTGGCTCTTATCGCACCGCTTCTTTTGTTTATCGTCATCACCTTTGTGATGCCCATTGCGGATATGCTTTTCCGCTCTGTAGAAAACGAAATTGTAAGCGAGACACTGCCGCGCACCACCATTGCATTGCAAGAGTGGGACGAAAGTAGCGCAACACCGCCCGGTGAACCTGTGTTTGCAGCCCTTTACACCGATATGGCGCTGGCAACTGAATACAAGACACATACCCGTTTGGGCAGCCGCCTGAATTATGAGATGACCGGCATTTCGTCGCTATTTCGAAAATCCGGCCGAGGTGTCGGAAAGTTTGACACCGACGTCTACACCAAAGCATTTCAGGACAGCAACGCGGCCTATGCCGATCCTGCACAATGGGCCAGCTGGATGGCCGATGAAACTGTGCGCGGGCAACTGCCCATGACCGCAGACGCCTATGACGCCTGGGCGGCCATGCTGATCAGCGAAGAAGGCGATGTGCCAGCAGAGGAAACACCATGGGATTTCGTCTTTACCGCCCTCTATCTTGAGGCGTCGGCGGGGGCGACACTGCCTGTCGATGTTGATGTTTCTTCGGTTGAGCCGGTTTCGCTGATGGCGCAATTTGAAAAAATCGATGAGGATTGGGCCGACCCAGAGGTCTGGCGCACGATCAAGATCTATTCGCCCCGTTATACAAATGGCTATTTCCTGAATTCAGTCGACCTTATGAAAGGTGCAGACGGGATAGAGGAACGCCCCGAGAACGAACAGATCTATATCACCCTTTTTGTGCGCACGATGATCATGTCGCTGTCTATCATGGGCATGTGCGTGCTGCTGGGCTATCCGATTGCCTGGATTTTGGCCAACCTTCCAAGCCGGACCGCGAATTTGCTGATGATTTTGGTGTTGCTGCCATTCTGGACGTCGCTGTTGGTACGGACATCTGCATGGAAGGTGTTGCTGCAGCAAGAAGGCGTCATAAATGACATCCTGGTTTGGATCGGGCTGGTGGCTGATGATAATCGATTGCAGATGATCAACAACCAGACCGGTACGATCATTGCGATGACGCATATCTTGCTGCCCTTCATGATCTTGCCGCTCTATTCGGTGATGAAGACCATTCCGCCAAGCTATCTGAGAGCCGCCAAATCGCTTGGCGCTACGGATTGGACGGCCTTCTGGAGGGTGTATTTCCCGCAGTCTGTGCCGGGGATCGGCGCGGGATGTATCCTCGTGTTTATTCTGTCAATCGGGTATTACATCACCCCCGAATTGGTGGGCGGCACCAAGGGTGTCTTTATCTCGAACCGGATCGCCTATCACATTTCCAGCTCTTTGAACTGGGGTCTGGCCGCAGCATTGGGTACGATCTTGTTGGTCATCGTCATGCTGCTGTACTGGGTCTACGACAAGATCGTCGGCATCGATAACGTAAAATTGGGAGGCTGAGACATGTCTGGATTGCCACCATATGCATCTACCGGCCAACGTGTCTGGTACTATAGTTTTCGCGTGATTTGCGGGTTGATCTTCTTCTTCCTTATTGCACCGATCATGGTCATCGTGCCCTTGTCGTTCAACGCGCAAGACTTCTTTACCTTCACGCCGGAAATGCTTTCCTTTGATCCTGCGGGTTACTCGACCAAACATTATCAGGACTTCTTTACGAATTCCGACTGGCAATTGGCGCTGAGCAACTCGCTGAAGATTGCGCCGGTGGCCACTTTGCTTTCGGTGTCCCTGGGAACGCTGGCCGCCATTGGGCTGAGCCAGAGCCATGTGCCGTTTCGACGGGCGATCATGGCTGTGCTGATCTCTCCGATGATCGTGCCGCTGATCATTTCGGCGACGGGAATGTATTTCTTTTACTCCAACCCCTATATCCCGACGCCCTTTGGCAAGATTGAACTGCCATTCACGCTGACGGGTACCTATTGGGGCGTCGTGTTGGCCCATGCGGCGTTGGGCATTCCTTTTGTGATCATCACCGTGACCGCCACATTGGTGGGCTTTGACCAGTCCTTGACCCGTGCAGCGGCGAATATGGGGGCCAATCCGGTTACGACGTTTTTCCGTGTCCAGATGCCTTTGATCTTGCCGGGTGTGGTGTCGGGGGGGCTCTTTGCCTTTATCACCTCATTCGACGAAGTGGTTGTCGTGCTCTTTGTTGGCTCCGCTGGGCAAAAAACACTGCCGTGGCAGATGTTCACGGGCCTGCGCGAACAGATCAGCCCGACGATCCTCGCTGTGGCGACCCTTTTGATCGCCATCTCGATTGTGCTGCTCTTTGTTGTTGAGTTGCTGCGCCGCAGGTCCGAACGGCTTCGCGGCATGTCGCCAAGTTAAGCCTGTCAGCCCGCAACCGGGCTGACAGTCCAAAGTTTTCCGGGGGTTGCACCGTGTTGTGTGATCCCCGCCAGACCCAGCATATGCCAGGCCAGCACCTGATTGCTGGACAAGACCGGTCTTCCGATCTCTGCTTCGATCTCGTCTATCACGTCAAGCGTGCGCAGATTGGTACAGGATAAAAATATCCCCTCGCATTCGTGATCTTGCGCCATGCCCAAGGCGGCATCCTTGAGCGACTGAGGCGAGATCCGCACGACATTTGCCTCAATAGGTTCGTTGAAACTGCCAAAGCGAACAGCTGTGATTCCCGCACCAGCCAGAACATCGCGCAGGCGGTCAGAAATGCTGGCGATATAGGGGCTGATCAGGCCAATTTTGCGCAGGTTCAGGGCGCGGCAGGCGGCGATCAAGGCGGAAACCGGATTCGTGACATGGTCGGTCGGAACGCCTGCCTTGATCAGTTCTGCCACCCGGTCCGTGCCGATCTGCGCAGAGGCAGAGGTGCAGCCATATCCGACCGACGCCAACTGTGGGCCGCGCGGCAGCAAGGTCGCGGCATCGGTCAATTTGCCTTCCATTGCGGCGATGAATTCGACGCTCAACTCAATGCCTGACGGGACGCGGCTGACAAGCAGTTCCACATCTTTGGGCAGCAGCCAGCGCATGTCGCGTTCAAGGGTTTCATCCGATTGAAGGACGACCAGCCCCAATTGTGTGGGGCGATCACTGGAGAGGGTATAATTCAGGTCCATTACAATGTCCGTATCTCTTTGGATTGCGCAGACGACAGATATTCCGCGCCGGTTTCAGTGATGAGGATGTCCTCCTCATGCACCATGATTTTCCCGTCTGGTAGGGCCACACCCGGTTCAAGGGTCAAAACCATACCGGGTTCCAGCACAGTGTCATCCTGCGGGATGATCGAGGGCCATTCTGTCAGCTGCATCCCCAACCCATGCCCCAAACGCCCGGCATCTGATCCGGTCTGCCCAGGGTTGGCGATGTCGTTCATCGCGTGGAACAGATCACGGATCAGGGCACCAGGACGTGCCAAATCAAAGGCAGATTGCGTGGCCTCTATCAGGCGGGCATGGGCCGCGGCCACCTGCGGACTTGGGGGGCCGATGCTATAGTTGCGATCAAAATCGCAAAAATAGCCGTCCCAGACCAGCCCGGTGTCCAGCATCAAGACATCGCCCCGGCAAAGCGGCGCGTCGGAGGCGGGCGAGATGACGTCGCCGTAACCGCCCGTTCCCGCACCCCCGGCCAGATAGGGGACCCAATCGGCACCTTCCTCCAGACAAAGCCTTTGGAAGTCGCGGAAAACGGCTGAAAGAGCGGTCCCCGTTGAGGCAATCTCGTGAACGCGGTCAAAGGCGCGGTCAGCTATGGCTGTGGCCATGCGGATCTTGGCAATTTCCGCCTCGGACTTGACCAAGCGCAGCCTGCGCGTGATCTGTGCATCGGAACAGAGCTGCCCTTGTGGCAACAAGGACTCCAACCGTTTCAGATCCGACAGGGGCATCCGCAGATGGCTTTCCATCTGGTCCGCAACGCCGATCCGCCCGTTTCCGGGCGCCACATCGGCCAAGGTCCGTGCCAAGAGGCCAATGCCATCATCATCGTAATCAGGGGCCTGCCAGGTCCGAATATCGGTGATCCAGGTCTGCCCCATCAGATAGGCCCCGATGGACGGGATCACGGCGATGGGGTCACCCGATGCAGGCACCACGACAAACCAGGGCCGCGTGGGGCTTTCCCAAAAACGGGTCAGAAAACCCGTGTAATACCGCACCTCGGGTTCGGTCGTCATAAGCAGCGCGTTCAGACCGGCATCCTGCATCATGGCTTGGGCACGCCGCACACGGTCCTTGAATTCTGCCGGGTCAAACCCTCTGGTGGCCGGGTTCATCCGGCGGGCTCTTCGCTCAGCACGACCATCACCCGCGACGAGGGGCTCAGGCCGAAGTCGGGTGCGCGGGCGGAGGCGGCCAACAGACCGGCAATCCCTGCCGCGCCAGAGGGGGAGGACGGCAGGCCCGCATGAGCACTGGCGTCATTGCCGGCATCGCCTTCTGCCTCTGTGATGGTCATGAAGATATCGGCATCGCGGGCCAACCCCTTTAGCGCGATCAAAGAGGGTTCCTTGCAATCCAGCCGTCCCATTTTTGACTCTGGGCCGGTGGTGGCTTGCGGCGCACCAGCCGCAATCGATACAAAAAGGGCTGGTGCGACCTCAGGCTCTACCACGATGATTTTCGGGTCTTTCCCCCATATCTTGCGGGCATAGACCGCACAGGCAGCGGCAAGCCCGCCGACGCCTGCTTGCAGGAAAATATGGGTCGGGGGCTGCGGCATCTGCCGTGATGCTTCTTCCATCAAGACCAGATACCCTTCCATCAGGCGGTGAGGGCGTTCGAAATAGCCCGGCCAGGAACTGTCAGACAACAAGGTCCAGCCATTCTCTTGGGCGGCTTGGGCGGCACCCTTCATGCTGTCTTCGTAAATTGCGCCGTGCCGACGGACCTCAGCGCCATGCGACCGCAGTCGGTCGGCAAAGCTTTCGGGGACTGTATCAGCAAGGAAAATAACCGCCCTTGCCCCAAAGGCAGCGGCACCAGCGGCAACAGACAGCCCATGATTTCCTGCACTTGCGGTGACATAGGTTTGTCCGCTGGCCTGGCCTGACTGTGCATCATGGGCGATGACATAGGCGGCACCCAGGGCCTTGAAACTGCCAAGGCCCATACGCTGGCGTTCGTCCTTGATGTGCAAACTCTCGCATCCGACCTGTGCGGCCAGAGAGGGGCAAGCGACCAATGGCGTTTCGCCCGCAGCCGGGCATCGCGTCAATAATGCGCGGGGTGCCTCGGCATTGTCACTTGGCCAGGGAACGTCGGATAATTCCGCCAGAAGAGCGGTGCGCAGAGCGGTGTTGTTTTTCATAATATCCATGCAACAAGGCTAGCACGGCCCATCTCCGTGAGGAATATCATTTGATGCGCGAAGAGACGGTTAGGCGGTTTTAGCCTGTGCCGCGCTCAGCATCTGGCCCAGCTTTTGCAGTTGTTGTTTTGTCAGCGGCTTGTTGAGGAAATCATGCACGATCGAAAAGCTTTTTGCCCGCTCTTCGTCTTTGGGGTTCAGGGACGTGGTGAGCATGACAACAATGGGGCATAGATCCTGCGCAAAACGGTCTGTTGCTGCCTCAAGAAATTCAAACCCATCCATCCGTGGCATGTTGATATCAAGCAGGATCAAATCCGGTTTCGGGTTCGCTGCATCGGAAAGGTATTCTAGCGCCTCGACGGCATCCATGAACTGGATCAGGTTGCGCACCATGCCGGACCTGGTGACGATCCTGTGATAAATCATCTGATCAATGTCACTGTCATCAATCATCATCAGGTTTTCGATTTGGAAGCCGTCTGTGGTCGTCATGCTTTGGTTAACCCCATGCTGAATGCTGATCCTTGTCCGGGCAAGGATACCAGCGAAATGTTGCTGCCGTGGTTGGTGGCAATCCTGCGACAGATCGGCAAGCCGAGTCCGCTTCCGTTGCTTTGGGATCTAGGGTTAAGGCGTTTAAAAATTGTAAAGATTTTTTCGTGCTGATCGGCCGGGATGCCAATTCCATTATCCGCCACACAGATCGTGACCTGTTTGTCATTTGGATCGTGAAGAGCACTGATCGTGATCTCTGGGCTCTGTCCAGGGCGGGCAAAGGCGATGGCATTTGCTATCAGATTTTGAAAGAGGATGACCATTTGCACAGGGTCCGCGCGCACCTTGGGCAGATCATGCACATAAAATATCGCCTCCTGCTGCGGTGGCTTGCACTGAATGTCGGATATCACCTTGTTCACCAGCGGGGTCAGCGCGACCGCCTCAATATTTGTATCTTGATTGACGACGCGGGTGTAGTTTTGGACATTGTCCAGCATCTGCCCCATGCCATCTGCCGTGGACAGCGCCATTTCGATCAGCTGGGTGGCGTCCGGGTCAAGGGTTGGGCCATGCGCCTCAAGCAGTTCGGTCAGCACAAGACAAAGCGTGTTGGAGGGCGATTTCATATCATGAGACAGGGCATAGGAGAATGCGCAGAGTTCATCCTTGGTCATCTGCGCCCTGATGGCCTCTGATTTCGCCTGTTCTTCTGCCTCTTTCTGCGCAGTGATGTCTGAGGCCGCGCCGATATGGCGGATCACCTTACCGTCCGGGTCACGGTCAAAGACCGTATCGTAGGACAGCAGCCAAACCCAACGGCCCTGCTGGTGGCGTACCCGGTATTCAACGGTGATCACCTCGCCATCTTGCAGGGATCTGATCCTTTCGAAATGGGTGACAACACCGGCAAGGTCATCAGGATGGCAAATCGTCGGAATTAATGCATCGCCCATTTCCTGAACGTCGCGGGTCGAATACCCCAGCGATGCACCAAGCGAATGGTTTGAATATTCGTTCGACTGGGTCAATTGATTGAAGACGTAGATAATGCTGGGCGCAATGTCGGTCACCTTTTGCAAAAAAGGTGCAGCATCCCAATGGGACAAACCTGCGGCAGCGATTCCGTCCAAAATTGACTGCGAATTTGACATTTTATTCCTTGGGCTAACTCCGAAATCCTAGGTGCATTGAATGAACAGTTTATTAACATCTGCCTCTGGTTCTGCTGGCAATCTGTTCTTTGTGGTGTCCTTATGGCCCCAATTGGCAGGGTCCAAGCGGATCAGGGGGCGGCAAAGCCGCAAGCGCGACGCTCCCAACATTCAGGAGCACGAGATGGACAAAAGATTTGAACGCTGCATGGCGCTGTCGGTTGAGCAGCTGGATCTTGAGCTGTCTCCCAGCCGTTCGGCCAAGGATGCCGGCGGGGCGCTTGGCCGTATGGTTCGTCAGACCAAAGAGGCGCTTTGCGATCCCGGGCTCGATGTCCGGCGGGACATTTCCTATGGCAACAGGGCCCGGCAAAAGCTGGATGTCTTTCGGCCCAAGGCTGCGGGTACCTCTGCCTTGCCCTGTTTGGTTTTTATCCATGGGGGATTCTGGCAAGAGGGCGACAAAAGCGTTTCGGGCTTTGCGGCGCAGACATTTTGCGCTGCGGGATGGGCCTATGTTTCGGTTGGATATTCGCTGACACCTGAGGTGAGCCTGACGGAATTGACGCAGGAAGTGCACAGTGCTGTGGCCTATGTCCATGAAAACGCCAAAGCCCTTGGCATTGATCCACAGCGCATCGTGCTGGCTGGGCATTCGGCGGGGGGGCATCTGGCTGCAACGGTGGTCGCCGATAGCCTTGGATGCGGGACAAATGCCTATATCCGTGGCGCGGTCCTGATCAGCGGTGTTTTTGAACTTGGGCCGATTGCGAAATCCTATGTGAACGATCTGGCTAGGATCACCGAGGAAGAGATAGGCCGCCTGTCGCCCCTGCGCTTGCTGCCACAGACCCAAGCGCCGGTGCATGTCCTGGTCGGTGCGGACGAACCCACAGCCTTTCAGGTACAATCTGCGGTATTGGGTGACCTGTGGACCCCCCATGTAAAAAGCCTTACGCAGCATGTCGCGCCAGGTCGCGATCATTTTGACATCTTGGATGAACTGAATGACCCGACCTCTGAAACGGTTCAAAGGGTATTATCCTGGGGTTAAAAGGTTCTCGCAAGAAACCCATGCCGCCCGTAGCGCTGGTTTCAAGGCGCGTCGCCAGTTGCCGGCGCATAAGAGCGGTTAATTTCTGCGGCACAGCGGAAAAGCACGTCCAGAAACCGTTCTTCCGTGTCAGGACGGCCAAGCTGTATCTGCGGGGCAGAGGCACCCAGAACGGCCTGCGCCCCGCGCACAGGTAACACCGGGACAGCCAGCCCCGTGATCCCAACCTCAAAAGCGCCTTCGACCTTGGCAAACCCGTTGACACGTATCTGGCCTATTGCGCGCCGCAGTGCATCGCGGTCCAGCAGGGAATGGGGCGTATGGGCCTGTAGCTGTGTCTGGGTGATGATCGCTTCGCGCAGCTCTTCACCTTCTACGGCCAGCAGCATCCGCCCGATGGCTGTCTGCAGTAGGGGCAGGCGGCTGCCGATGGTAAAGCCGAAAGAGACCGCCGAGGTGCTGAGCGTGGATTTGGCCACATAGACAGCGTCCGTCTCATCTATCATCGCCATGGAAAGTTCTGATCCCAATTCGGCGGCAAAACGATCCAGGATCGGCTGGATTTGACTGCCAAAGTGATTGCCGCGCAGAAAGCTGCCCGCCAGTACCAGTACTTTGGGCGTCAGCGCATAAAAGCGGTCCTCCTTGGCGACATAGCCAAGGTGCACAAGGGTCAGGGTAAGCCTGCGGACGGATGCGCGGTCCATGCCGGTGCGCCGGGCAATATCGGCCAATGTCAGACGGCTGTTGGCATGGTCAAAGGCTTTGAAAAGGCTCAGGCCCTTGACGAAAGTCGATGAAATATTCGGGGTCATGACAATCCCATGCAGAATGGTTGACGGAATCGGATGAGCGACGCAGAATGGTTATATAACAACCTAAGTGTTCAATATATGACCAAATTGCCGATCTGGCAAGCTGGCCAAGTTTTGGATGCCCCAGCACAGCGGACCAGAGGTTTCCCATGATCAGTCAGGAATTGAACGATACCATCACGCGCACAGGTCCGGGGACGGATGCTGGCGCTGTGATGCGGCGCTATTGGCAGCCTGCCGCCCTGTCCGATGAACTGGAAACAAACCGTCCCGTGGTGCCGGTCACATTGCTGGGCGAAAAGCTGGTGCTGTTTCGGGACAATGACGGCAACCTTGGTCTGATCGACCGTCATTGCCCGCATCGTGGCGCGGACCTGTGTCTGGGCAGGCTGGAGGACAACGGATTGCGTTGCCCGTTTCATGGCTGGCATTTCGATCGCAGCGGACAATGCGTGGAACAGCCCGGCGAACCGGCGGGCAGCCGGATGCACGAAAGCATTCGCAACACCTCCTATCCGGTGGTCGAAAAGAACGGCATTATCTTTGCCTATATGGGGCCGGGTGATCCGCCAAAATTTCCGAATTTCGACTGTTTTCGTGCGCCCGATACCCATGTGTTCGCCTTCAAGGGGCTGTGGGAATGCAACTGGCTGCAAGCCATGGAGGTGGGTATTGATCCCGCGCATGCGTCCTTCCTGCACAGGTTTCTAAAGGATGAAGACCCCAAGGAAAGCTATGGCAAACAGTTTCGCGACAAGGCCGCCGATACCAATATCCCGATGACGCGGCTTTTGCGCGAATATACCCAGCCCGAGATCACGGTGGAGGAGACGGACTATGGCCTGCGCCTGATTGCCCTGCGCCACCTGGACGACGGACAGACCCACATCCGCATCACCAACCAGATATTCCCCGAAGCGATTAGCATCCCGATGAGCCGTGACATGATCATCACCCAATGGCATGTGCCGATTGATGATGAGCATTGCTATTGGTATTCCATGTTCACCAGTTTTACAGGCCCCGTGGACAAGGAACTGATGCGCGCGCAGCGGCTCAAGGAACATCGTCTGCCCGATTATGCGCCCCTGAAAAACAAGCGCAACAATTACGGTTTTGACCCCGAAGAGCAGCAGACAGAGACTTACACCGGGATGGGGATGGACATTAACGTCCATGATCAATGGGCGGTCGAAAGCCCTGGACCTATCTTTGACCGGACCCGCGAACATCTGGGCAAGACGGATGTGGCGATCATCAAGTACCGGCGCATGTTGCGCGCGGCGATTGCAGCATTGAAGGACGGCAAGGAAGATGCGCTGCCGATGCGCAATGGCACTGATCCGGCCACGCTATACGGTCCGATTTCCAATGATACGATCGGCGACAAGGAACAGTGGCGCGAGGTTTCGGCCAAAAGCGATGCGGCGCGCCGGGCTGCCTGTTCCGATTGGGACGCAACTGTGTGAGACTGTTTTGACAACAACAGGCAGGATTGCATGAAACAGGTCAAAGAACAGATTGCAGCCGGGGCACTGGCGCGCGCCGGGCTGCTGGATGGGCTGACCATCGACCGCGCGGCACAGGTGGTGGCCAAGGCAGAGGCCGCCAAACTCGAAACCATCCGTGTTCTTTTCACCGATCAGCACGGCGTCTTGCGCGGCAAGACCATCGTTGCGGCAGCTTTGCCCGCGCTTTTTGCCGATGGTCTGGCGGCCCCTTCGACCCTGTTGCTCAAGGATACGTCGCACCGGACAGTCTTTCCTGTGTGGTCTGCTGACGGGGCCGTCGCGGGCGATATGCGGGGGGCGGGGGACATCCTGATGGTGCCGGACCCAAACACATTCCGGGTCCTGCCTTGGTCACCACATTCTGCATGGGTGCTGTGTGATCTGGTCTATAAATCGGGTGCGCCAATGCCCCTGTGCACAAGGGGCATTTTGCGCTCTGCCGTGGACCGGTTGGCAGATCAAGGCATGGCGCTGGTGGTTGGCCTTGAGGTGGAGTTCCATGTCTTTCGGATCACCGATCCGGTGCTGGGGCATGGCGGTGCCACGATGCCCGGCCAGCCGGTACAGACCGAAAACATCGCCCAAGGCTATCAGTTCCTGACAGAGCGCCATTACGATGCCATGGAACCGGTGATGGATGAGCTGCGCCGCAGCTGTCAGGCGCTGGGCCTGCCCATTCGCACCATGGAAGTGGAGATGGGGCCAAGTCAGATCGAGTTTACCTTTGACCCGGCAGATCCGATGACCCATGCGGACAATATGATGATGCTGCGCACCGCCGTAAAAGAGGTGTGCCAACGGCGCGGCCTGCACGCGACCTTTATGTGCAAACCGAATATTGAAAACACCGCAGCCAGTGGATGGCATCTGCATCAATCCGTTGTTGATGCGGTAACCGGGCAAAATTTGTTTGAGCCGCAGGGCAATAAGATTTCCGAAACCTGCAGCGCCTGGATCGCGGGCCTTTTGACCCATGCCGCAGAAAGCTGTTTGCTGACGACCCCGACGGTGAATGGATACAAACGCTACCGGCCGCATCAGTTGGCCCCAAACAAGATCGTCTGGGGCCGCGACAACCGTGGCGCGATGGTGCGCTATCTAGGGGCAGCTGGTGATCGCGCCAGCCGAATAGAGAACCGCGTGGCAGAGCCCACGGCAAACCCCTATCTGTTCTTTGCCAGCCAGATCATCGCGGGACAGGCCGGGATCGCCCGACAGATGTCGGCACCGGCCCCAGTCGAAGACCCCTATGATGCGGGCGCAGACCCATTGCCAGACAGCCTGCTGGCGGCAATAGACGCCTTTTCGGCGTCGGATTTGTACCGTGCTGAACTGGGCGGTGCTTTCGTCGACTACCTGTGTGATATTCGCCGTGCCGAATGGAACCGGTACCATCTGACCGTCTCTGCCTGGGAACAGCAGGAGTATTTTGGCCTCTACTGACATCACTGCGATGCTTGCATGACCGTAGCGATCATTGTCTAACCCAAGCCAGCTGTTGAATTGAAAGGGAGATACGTGATGGAAATCTGGGCAGGCAGTGTGGCTGTGGTGACAGGTGGGGCCTCTGGTCTGGGGGCGGCCACGGCCAAGGCGCTGGCAGATGCAGGGCTGAAAGTAGCGCTATTCGATTTGAACGAAGAGGCAGGCCAGGCCAAGGCCGCAGAACTGGGCGGCAGTTTTCACAAGGTCGACGTGTCTGACCCGGCCAGTGTCAAAGCGGGCATGGACGCTGTCGTGGACGCGCTGGGCGCAAATCCACGTGTGCTGGTCAATTGCGCGGGCATCGGGCCTGCATCCAAAACCGTGTCGCGCGGCGAACCCCATGATCCTGCGATGTTCGCCAAGGTGGTTGGGATCAACCTTGTGGGCTCTTTCATCTGCGCCTCAGAAGCGGCTGCCCGTATGGTTGCCGCCGATCCGATGGCCCCTGATGGCGCACGCGGCGTAATCATCAACACGGCCTCTGTCGCGGCCTATGAGGGTCAGGTCGGGCAGGTGGCCTATGCAGCCTCCAAGGGTGGTATTGTGGGCATGACATTGCCGATGGCCCGCGATCTGGCGGACAAGGGGGTGCGGGTTTGCACGATTGCGCCGGGGCTGTTCCTGACGCCGCTGCTCGAAGGGTTGCCGCAGGATGTGCAGGCCTCTCTTGGCGCGCAGGTCCCCTTTCCATCGCGTCTGGGTGATCCTTCGGAATATGGCAAATTGGTCTGCCATATCGTGGATAACCCGATGCTCAATGGCGAAGTGATCCGTTTGGATGGTGCCATTCGCATGGCACCGCGCTGATTGCAGAGGTAATCCATAGATCGGGGGTCGGTTGGCGGCCCCCGCATCATCGCCAGTAACCGTTTGCTCAGACCTTGGCGTTTTGATCCGCAAGCGATCTATCCGCCTCGGGCACGGCCAGCGTCGACCATGTGTCGTCGCGCGGCGGGCTTGGCGGTGTGTCGCAGGCCCGTTTGTGAATGTTCACCTTTGCGATGAAATTCGCGGAAATCGGTGCGGTCACAAAGAGGAAGGCCATGATCAGCAATTCATGCATTGATCCCTCGCCCGACACGAAAGAATTGATGACAGAAGCAAGCAAGATCGCGCCAACACCGATCGTCCCCACTTTGGTCGGCGCATGAAGACGGGTCATTGAATCGTTGAATTTCAGCAAGCCGATGGTGCCGATTAGGGCAAATGCCCCCCCGATCAACCGGCACAGTCCCACCGC
>Ga0213868_10001031_pt1 | contig 26959 bp, 29 predicted proteins | sample PICome_9_FD_160087 | JGI IMG/M metagenome (GOLD analysis project Ga0213868, IMG submission 160087) | Coastal seawater microbial communities near Pivers Island, North Carolina, United States - PICO127 | ecosystem: Environmental > Aquatic > Marine > Coastal | place: USA: North Carolina... | reverse complement strand
AAAAATGTTAAAGTTCCCTTTTTTCAGAAAAGACAAAAATATTCTAAATATTGCCAAAACTATATTAAGCAATTAGTAGCCACTAGTAGTCCCAAAAAAAATAAGTTTTATGATGAATTGATGGCTACAGCAGTTAGTCTTGATAGTAAAGTGTGGTCTCCAGTAATTAATCATCAAGATATTGTGCCTGGGAACTTAATAGAAAAAGATAATCGAATATTTTTTATAGACTGGGAATATTCTGCTTTTGGTCATCCAGACATAGATTTGGTTAGATTGTATGGCCCTGAGTATGAGAGTGAGTTCACCAAAGATTTATTATTTCTACAGCAAGGAATCGACCAATTGTGGGGCATTTTGCGTGGTTAATTAAAGCTTTTATTTTACGTCTCTGATTTGCTTGAAATAGCTTTACTCAAAACTAAACCAAATTCAAATAACAACCACATTGGTATCGCTAAAAGAATCTGTGAAATCACATCTGGTGGAGTTAATAGCATACCGAGGCTAAAACATAATACAAATATATAGGGGCGTTTTTTTCCAAGACGACTGGGGTCCACTAAACCCATCCAAGACAAAATAATAATCGCTATAGGAATTTCAAAACTTAATCCAAAAGCAAAAAAAAGTTTAAGAACAAAATCTAAATAACTACGGATATCTGTCATTACAAGGACACCATCTGGGCTTACGCTCGTGAAGAATGTGAATACTAGAGGAAAAACAAGATAGTAGGCAAAAGCTATCCCAGCATAAAATAAAATTACACTGGAAAGAAACAATGGAACTACTATCATTTTTTCTCGCTTATATAGACCAGGAGCAACAAAAGCCCAAACTTGATAGAGGATAAATGGCATTGCTGCAAATATTGATAACACAAGCGTTAGCTTGAATGGAGTCAAGAACGGTGAGGTGACGTCCGTAGCAATCATCGAAGAATTTAATGGAAGATTCGCAACTAAAGGATCGGACATATACAAATATAATTCGTTGCTATAAGCGAATAATCCTAAAAAAATAAATAGCACAACAAGTATACATTGCAGTAATCGGTTTCTCATCTCCAAAAGATGCGCAATCATCGGTTTTATTGAGGACTTGTTAACGTTCATTTTGAGATATTTTCAGGAGTATTTTTTTTAGTCTTTGATGTATTGAGATCTTGCATGATTTTTTCATTATGAAGTTGCCGCTTAATGTCATCCATGCCTACCTCATCTTCAAGTTGCTGGCGGGCTGTGGAAAAAACTTGCTTAATTCTCCCGACCCAGAGACTTACCTGACGAACAGCATGCGGAAGCCTTTTGGGACCCATAACGACTAGAGACACCACCGCAATTAAGAGTAACTCCATGAAGCCAATATCAAACATAAGTTAACTCCATTTTCCCCTGTATACAACGTATTATTCTGCAGTTTCTTTTTTAGAATCTTGATCTTTATTACTTTCAGGGGCGCTATCTTTGCTTGACACATCATTAGACACTGAGTCTTTGAATCCCTTAACAGCGCCTCCTAAATCAGAGCCAATATTACGTATTTTTTTTGTTCCAAAAATTATTGCAATAATGACTAAGATAATCAGTAATTCTTGCCATCCAGGTATCATAGTAGCTTCTCTTTTTTGTTTAAATCATCCTAACTCAATTTCTATTTCTTCTTACGTTGTTTTTTTTCTTCAAGACCAGATAGAGCAAATCTTCGTTCCAATTCTCTCAGTACAGAAGTTGCATTTTCACCTAAATAAGAGAGCATAACTAATGAGTGGAACCAAAGATCTGCTGTTTCATAGACGAGTTTTTTGGTATTTCCACTTTGTTCTGCATCACGAGCAGCCAAAAGAGTCTCAACACTCTCTTCACCAAGTTTCTCTAAAATCTTATTTAATCCTTGGTGGTTTAGCGATGCTACATAAGAGTCTGCAGGGTCAGATTTTTTTCGATCTTCAATGATTTCAGTCAGCTTGCCCAACACATCAATATTCATTTGTAAATCTCTTTTGGATCCTTAATAACAGGATCGACGCTTATCCATTCATCATTTTTTAAAACTTTATAGAAGCAAGACGTTCTGCCTGTATGACAAGATATCCCGCCCATTTGCTCAACTTTTATAATTAATATATCACCATCACAGTCTAGGCGAATTTCTTTTATGTATTGTATATACCCCGATTCTTCTCCTTTACGCCATAATTTTTTTCTAGATCGAGACCAGAAAACTGCACGTTGTTCTTTCACTGTGAGCTCTAATGCTTCTCTATTCATCCAAGCAAACATGAGGACTCCACTTGACGCGTCGTCTTGAACTATAACGGGAATTAAGTCATCCTCAGTCCATATAATATCATCAAGAAATTTATTCATATTTAGCATTATGACATCTGTTTCTGTAACAGCAATATTCATTTCCTCCTAAATACTCTAGAAGTATATAATTATTAGAAGGAAAACTACTTAAAAAGTAGTATCAATAATCCAATTCCAACAAGTAGTAGACTATTTTGGGGTATATTATTTGTTATCTCTACCCAATCTGAAAAGCCCAAACTGAGACCGCCTCCAATAAAAGTAAACCCAATCCAGTGATAAGAAATAAATTTTTTTGGTTTAGATTTCACTGGAACAAGTTCTCCAGATTGTTTATTATTTTTTTGAATCTTCTCTAGGTTTTGAAAAATCATCTGTGGTATCTGCGGTAATTGCTCTAACCACTCAGGACCATATCGTTTTAATTTCTCTATGTAGGCTTTTGGTTTAAATCTATTTTTAAGCCAACGTTCAAGAAAAGGGTGAGCTGTTTCCCATAAATCTAGATCAGGATATAACTGGCGACCTAGTCCTTCAATATTAAGTAGTGTCTTCTGAAGCAGCACCAGAGATGGCTGGACTTCCATTTCAAATCGTCGAGCAGTTTGAAATAGGCTAACCAAAAGATAACCGAACGAAATTTCCTTTAATGGGAGGCCAAAAATAGGCTCACACACCGATCTAATAGCAGCAGTAAAGTCACCTACATTGGTTTCCTCGGGAACCCAGCCAGATAAAATATGTAATTCTGCAACCTGTTTATAATCGCGCCGAAAAATAGCTAGTAAGTTTCTCGCTAGATAATACTGATCAGCGTCTGAAAGAGTCCCTATGATTGCACAGTCTATCGCTAAATACTTTGGTTCTTTCGGCTTGCTATAATCAACAAAAATATTTCCCGGATGCATATCAGCATGAAAAAAATTATGCTCAAAAACTTGCATAAAAAATATTTCGACACCTCTTTCAGCTAAAATCTTAAAATCAGTACCATGTTTTCTTAATGTGGCTATATCGGTTACAGGTGCAGCGTAAATTTGCTCCATGACCATCACCTTTTGATTAGTATACTCCCAATAAATACTGGGGACATACAGCATTGTGGAATCTTGGAAGTTGCGCCTGAGCATAGAAGCATTAGCCGCTTCTCTTTGTAAATTTAGTTCATCAAAAATTGTTATTTTATAGTCACTTACTATTTCTGTAAGCTTCATTCTTCGTCCATCTAAAGTATTATTTTCTAACCACTTAGCTATAGAAAGCATTAGCTCAATATCTTGTTCTATGATGCGCCCAATACCCGGCCGAATGACTTTTACTACCACCTTTTCACCATCTGGCAATACAGCAGAGTGGACTTGTGCAACGGATGCTGAGGCGAGTGGCTGGCGGTCAAAACTTAAAAAAAGATCACTAATTTTTTTACCAAGGGCTTCTTCTACGATACTTATGAAAACTTCATTATCAAAGGGAGGAACATCATCTTGAAGTCTACCCAGTTCACTACAAATATCTGGGGGAATTAAATCTGGCCTTGTAGAAAGGAGTTGCCCAAATTTTACGAATATAGGCCCGAGACTCTCAAGAGCACGTCTTAGTCTTTCCCCTCTATTTTTTTTAGCCTTTGGAAATATTTTTGTGAACAACAGCAATATTTTTAATCTATAGGGGAGCTTGCCTTTCTTGATAAAAGTATCAAGACGGTAGCGGATACAAACACCAATAATTGTAGTTAAACGATTAATTTTCATTTATTTTTTAATTCACCCCTTCTTCATCCAGAGTGATAGTTTTGCTTGGGACTGAATTATTAAGTTTAGTTGTAAGCTTATAAATCTTAAGAGTAAGACGCTCAACTTCATTTTGAACTTTTTTGACAGAATCAGCAAAATTCATAGCTTCAATAGGGCTTGGTATTATTTGGATTTCTTCCTGTCCGAATTCAACAGCCACTTCAGTGGTTCGTTTAAGTATATTTTTCTTCCATTGAAGAGATGATCTGACTGATCTCCCAACTGCATGTGCAGGAATATCTCCAATTATGTCTGAGAGCGCAGCCTCCCAATCGATATCTAAATTCTTGAGTAGTTTTTGAAGTTGGCTTAATACTTCTTGATCACCAGAAACATATATACCGGAATCGAAAAATGATACTTGTTGATCTATATTAATAGAAAAAGCCCCAAAAGACAGAGCAGTGCCAGTAAGCTTCAGATCTACGAAATTTTCATATTGTTTTTTCAACTTAACTGACTCCTTTTCAAATAAAATATATAGCGATAGTTTAGGAGCTATACATTTTATTTTGATAACTCTCCCATACAAATCTCTTAAGCCAGATTTAGTAGAGGGATCATAGTCCATAGCCTTATTTACTAGTGATTCAAGTATTTTTGTTTCAGGATCCTTGGTGAGCCTAGAAAATTTTTTTGTCATAAAATTTAGAATCAAGTTTTGAAACCCCTGTGTAGGCAAACAATCCCCCCAGTCATATCATAGTATTCTGTGCTCGAGAATTTAGCTCGTATCATCATATCTTCCAGTGTGGACTGATCTGGATGCATGCGTATTGATTCTGCTAAATATTGATAGCTCTCAGAATCATTTGCTACGTATTTTCCAATTTTTGGGAGTAAGTTAAATGAATAAAAATCATATACTTTTTTTAGGAGCGAATTAGATGGTTTGGAAAACTCTAATATTAATAATCTGCCGCCTGGCTTAAGGACACGATACATGGACTTAAGGGCCATATCCTTATCAGTCACATTCCTTAGACCAAAAGCAATAGTTATACAATCAAATGTATCATCTGGGAACGGCAAATTTTGGGCATCACCTAGTGCGTAAAAAACTCGGTTTGAGCAGCTCATATCGATTAATTTATCTCGCCCAATTTTTAACATAGACTCATTGATATCGATTAAGATAACTTTACCATTATTACCTACTATTTTTGAAAATTGAGCAGTCAGATCACCCGTTCCACCCGCAACATCTAAAACTGACTGGCCAGCTCTAACCCCTGATAAGCTGACAGCATAGCGCTTCCATAATCTGTGAACGCCACCAGACATCAAGTCGTTCATCAGATCATATTTGCCGGCTACAGAGTGAAATACATCAGCGACTTTAGATGCCTTTTCTTTAACAGGAACCTTTTTAAAACCAAAATGTGTTGTTTTATTATCTTTCATTATAAAAATATATTTTGCCAGAAAAATTTATTATACACCTGCTGTGATCGAGTGTCCTCGTGGTTTTGATTGACGATTTAGCCAATATTGTCTATTTCCACTAAATTCGATTTCAATTTTCTTTACAACCATTAATTTTATACGCTTAATATCATATAATGCTTATTAAATTGGTGTGTTGCTATAATAAAATTTAATTAATCACCTTAAAAAATTTAAAGGTAAATAAAAAAATGCACTTAATTGCCATACCTCTAGTTGTCCTGTTGATGTCCTCATGTTCAGCTTTAAAAGATTCAGAATATTTGACTTCATTCATAAAAGAAAAAACATCTATGCCTCTTCCCCCTCCAAAAAGTATAGAAATGTCTGGGGATAAAAATACCATTAAGATAGAAAATCGAGCCGTGGTTCCTTATTTTGAGGTTATTTTCTACAATAAAAACCATCCTGTGTATACTCAGGTTGGAGCAGAAAAAGAGATAATAAAATCAAGGATACTGAAGTTATCAGATAAATTGATGCAAAAGATTACAGACGAAGCTTACGAGGACTTTATATTACAGATCAAAAAACAAGGTATCGAGATACTTCCGATTGAGTCTTTAGATAGCTCTCCAACTTATGCTGGCTTCTCAGATTCGGGATTGATAGAGCTTAAAGAGACAGTTTTTGGTCCAGGAGCAAAATCTGTATCGCCAACAGGGATGAGATCATCTAGTTTAGATGAGAGCAGAGGCAAACAAATCAGCAAAATTATGGATGAGATGAATGCTTCGGTTATGAATATAACTTTATATGTGACTCATATTGACAAAAAAATCGATCCTAGATCTCAATCTCCTTATAGTATAGATGTTGAGCAAAAAATATCTGTAGTCAAGGGTTCTCGGATGCAGTTTTTTGGATTGCAGGCGTCGAAATGTGAGGGATATTGTTCAAGCCCTGTTGTGAATGTTAAGTTAGGAAAATCTGTTAAAAGTTCTTCAAAAGTTGGAATCCTCAAGAGGGCTTCTAGCACATCTCCAACAAAACAACTAAAACAAAAAACAAGTCCTAGTGATACAAATCTTAAGTCCCAAGCTGTTGATTTCGGTGGAAAAGCTATGGACTGGATTTCAGCATTGTCAGAAAAGAACGAAGACCTCCGATCTTACGACCTGCGTATTGATCCGGTTAAGTACGAAAAGGTTGTTGGTGCGCTCTTGAAAGATGTGACTGAAAAATTAGTAAAAAAAATAACCTTTGCTGGTGAAGAAGAAAAAGAAGCTTCAAGTGAATAAAAAATAATCTATAATTTTAACGATTAGTGTTTATTTTACTGGCAACTTGTCGTGTACTTTCAAGTTGCTTGAGTCTTTGAACCATGATGCCTTTGAGCCCCAGAAAATATTTTGTGAGGGATTTATTTGTAAGTCCGTGTCGGTTGTGCCTGCAGGAATCACGATAGCTTTATTTGTTTTAGCCTTCCATGGGAGTGAAGAGCCGCAATTTTTGCAAAAAGATGTTGCAAAGTGCTTAGTTTCTTTTGGCTCAAATCTTCCAACTAACTCAGTACCAGTGATCCACTTGAAATCATCTATAGCAACTAATATATTTGAAGCGAAAGCACTACCCGTAAACTTCCTGCATCTGCTACAGTGACAATATTGAAAAATGCCTAAATTCCCAGAAAATTCGTAAGATACTTTGCCGCATAAACAGGAGCCACTGGTTATTTTATTTTGCATTATTGATCTCTTGGGCTTCGGGTATTTGGGATTCAAGAAAGCTTATAATGCTGGATGACTCATACATCCAGATTGTACCTTCTTTATTGTTTTGTATTCTTAAACAAGGCACTTTAAGCTTACCTCCACCTTTCATCAAATCTTGCATCTCAGTACTACAGTTTCTTGGGTCTACAAGCCTCAAAGATAGATTATATTTTTTTATCACTCTACGAACTTTTACACAAAAAGGACAAGCAGGATAGTGAAATAATGTAAAACCCGAGAATTGTTGATCTATTTCTTTTTGCAAAACAGAATTTCTTGTTATAGATTTTGGAGAAAAAATCCAGTTTAGAAACAATATTAAAGACCCTAAAACCCATCGAATACCGGCCATAACCCCTCCATTTTTTATGAATTTTAATTATCCATCTAAATTTATTTTTTGATGACCTTAAGTTTTTAAATAAACTCAATACTCTGTATGTTTGGATCACGATATTTACCAGATTTATTCAATGTTTCCAGATAGTCGCCCCAATATTTATTATAGTTAATAGCGAGATCATAGAGATATTCCCATGTGAATATACCGCTATTATGATTATCACTAAATGTTAATCTTAAGGCATAGTTTCCAATAGATTCAACAGAAGAAATTTTAACAAATTCTTTTCCATATTGAAGAACTCCTTGCCCCTTAGCATGCCCTTTAACTTCTGCACTCGGTGAGTGGGTACGCAGATATTCGCCGGACAAAAGAAAACTGCCTATTAGTTCATAGTGTAAGCATAAATTCCCTTCTTTTTTGTTTAGCTTAATTTGTTTTGGAGTCACCTATATCCTTTTTTTTATTATTTGTACCTATTAAATCCTCTAGATCACAAGATAAATCTAGATAGATCGTCATCTTGTGATATGTGATCTAATTGTTTATTTACATACTCTACATCTATATCAATCTTTTTTCCCTTTTCTGCAAGATCGGATGCACTAAAAGAGATTTCCTCAAGAAGTTTTTCCATAATGGTATGCAGTCTACGTGCACCAATATTTTCTGTACGCTCGTTGATTTCGTAAGCTATCTCAGCAACACGCTTGACCCCATCGGTATGAAAAACTACATCTAGTCCTTCTGTTGCGAGCAATTCATGATATTGTTCTGTGAGAGAGGCTCTAGGCTCCGTAAGAATTTTTTCAAAGTCTTTGCTTGAAAGTGAACTGAGTTCAACTCTTATCGGAAGTCTACCTTGCATTTCTGGAATTAAATCGGATGGTTTTGATAAATGAAATGCACCGGAAGCTATGAACAAAATATGATCTGTTTTTATCATTCCATATTTGGTTGTTACAGTGCAGCCTTCGATTAAAGGCAAAAGATCACGCTGAACCCCCTCTCTTGAAATATCGGCACCAGAATTCCCTCCACTCTTTGCAACTTTATCAATTTCATCGATAAAAACAATCCCATTTTCTTCGGCAGATTCTACTGCTCGTACCTTGAGCTCCTCTTCATTGATAAGCTTAGAAGCTTCTTCCTCCGTTAGTCTTGCCATAGCCTGAGCTACAGTCATTCTGAGTTTATTTGTTTTATTTTTTTCTATAGATGAGAACATATTTTGTAGCTGGTTTGTCATTTCTTCCATACCTGGAGGAGACATAATTTCAATACCTGGAGAAATCTTACTCACATCAACTTCAATTTCTTTATCATCTAGGAGATTCTCGCGGAGTTTTTTTCGCATGAGCTGCCGACTTGTTGATTCTTGCCGATCATCAGTTGAATTATTGTTAAGGGGAGGCAACAGGGCATCTAAGACCCTCTCTTCTGCATTATCGGCAGCCCTATGCTGAGCTTTTTGTAGTTCTTCGCTACGTAATTTTTTTATTGAAACCTCTACTAAATCACGAATTATAGATTCTACATCTTTTCCAACATAACCAACTTCAGTGAACTTTGTTGCTTCAACTTTGACAAAAGGAGCATTAGCTAATTTAGCTAATCTGCGAGCTATTTCAGTTTTACCTACACCTGTTGGACCAATCATGAGTATATTTTTTGGTGTTACTTCAGTTCGTAAATCTCCATCAAGATTCATACGTCGCCAGCGATTCCTTAAAGCAATTGCAACAGATCGCTTAGCTGTTTGTTGACCTATTATATGGGTATCTAATTCGTGAACAATTTCACGAGGTGTCATATTGGACATAATCATAAAGCCTCATTAAGGTATAATTTTAAGGTTATTTATCACCGCAATTTAATACTTCTATTGTGCGGTTATGATTTGTATAAATACAAATATCAGCAGCTATCTCAAGGCTTTTTTTAACAATAGACTTGGCGTCTAGATCTGTATTATCGATTAATCCTCTTGCACCTGCTTGTGCGAATGGACCACCAGAACCAATAGCAATTAGATCATCTTCAGGTTGGATTACATCACCATTGCCCGTAATTATCAGAGATGCATCTTTATTAGCAACAGCAAGCAAAGCCTCTAATTTTCTTAAGATGCGATCGGACCTCCAGTCCTTTGCAAGTTCTACAGCTGCACGAGTTAAATTACCCTCATGCTGTTCGAGCTTAATTTCAAATCTCTCAAAAAGTGTGAAAGCATCAGCGGTTCCACCTGCAAAACCAGCAATGACTTCGTCATTATAAAGCCGCCTAACTTTTTTTGCGTTACCTTTCATGACTGTATTCCCGAAGGTCACCTGACCATCTCCACCTATAACTACTTTTCCATTTCGTCGAACCGAAAGGATTGTAGTACCGCGATATTGCTCCAAGGTTTTCTCCTTTTATGAATCATTTTTTTAACTATATACTATTAATGGGGGCTAAATTACCTAAATTCAACAGTAAAAAAAGCATATGTAATAAATATTACCCTTAAAACATAATGACATAATAAATGAATATAAAATTATTTTACTGGAAACTATTAATGTATTTGGTACTGTAGGAAATATGAATATTAATACTCGACGAGTAGACATAGATTTCTACCTGATTAAGAAGCCTTGATGAGAGAGATAAAAGCAGTCTTACTTTTACTATCAAGTGTACTTCTGGTTTCATGTGCACTGGTTAGCAGTACACATCAAACGCCAGATATTAAATTAACTCACCTTCAGACCCTGGACCGCAAGGGCCTTGACCAAGTAATTATAGTTCATTTCATAATTGAAAATCCGACGAATGAAGATCTGAATATATCTCGATTCTCTTACCGTTTAGATTTAGAAAATATTGAGGAAATAAGCGGTGTAGTATATGACTTAAAGCCGATCTCTGCTCTTGGAAAAACACAGGTTCAGTTTAAGGTTACCGTGAATATTTTTTCAGCTTTTAGGATTTTAGAGTCAGCAATTAAAAATAAAGATAGGATCATTAGATACAATCTAATTACTAAAGTAAGCTCTGTATGGTGGAAGTTTCCAGTTGTTTCAGAGAAATCTGGGCAAATTAATTTAACTGATAAATATAACCTGTAGTCTTTTATTTATTAGTAAAAGACATTTTTATAACTTTGGTCTCAAAAAAACATTATACTTGGGTTTATAAATGCAGAAAATAACAGAAATTTTGAGCGGAAGAACGCAATTACATTTAGCAAGTCTCGATGATAAATGCCTAATACATAAAGAAATTATAAAGCCTTTCAATTTGTTGAAAGCAGCTGCTGAAAAACAAGGTTTCGATCTCAGAATAGTAAGCGGCTTTCGCTCTTATGAGCGCCAGTTATTAATTTGGAACGAGAAAGCCTCAGGGAAAAGAGAAGTGCTTGATTATCATGGTCAGCCTTTGGATTTTCATAGTCTATCAGAGGCACAAAAAGTCTTTGCAATTTTACGTTGGTCAGCATTGCCGGGTTGCTCTAGGCATCATTGGGGTACTGATATCGATGTGTGGGACGCAGCTGCCGTTCCTGATAAATATCAACCACAGCTAATTACTGCAGAATATGATGAAGGAGGACCTTTCTGTGAGCTATCAAAGTGGCTGAGAATTAACTCAATAAATTTCAATTTTAATACTCCATATTCTATTGATAATGGCGGTGTTGCTATAGAGCCTTGGCATTTAAGTTATACTCCTATAGCTGGAAAACTTGAAAATAAATTAAATATTTCCTACATGGAAAAGATTATTGACTCAAATAAATTATTATTAAGTAGTATTGTAGCTAGCAATCTTGAGGAAATATTCCTCAAGTTTATTTTAAATAAAAAAATTAAAAATTAAATATGAAAAATAATAACAGTACATCAAAATTAATTACTCAGGATTCACTTTGGGCCACCATCATTTCAGAGTGTGTCGGATGCGTTAAAGAAGAAAGATTGCTTCACCAGTTTTTGCAAAATGCAGTGTTAAAACAAGAGTCTTTAGAGAATGCTCTTGCTTGGATTTTAGCAGAGCAACTTAAAAGCAACATTGTTTCTGTAGATGCTTTGAGGTTGATAATAGGCGAAATACTCTCTACAGATGATATTATCAAAAGGCAAATTAGAATGGATCTTGTTGCATATTTTGAAAGAGATCCTGCCTGTAAGAGATATTATCTGCCTTTGCTTTATTTTAAAGGTTTTCATGCACTTCAAGTGCATCGTGTGGCCCATTTTCTATGGAAAAAAAATAGAAAAAATCTAGCTTTATACATACAAAATAGAGCTTCAGAGGTTTTTTCTGTAGACATCCATCCTGCTGCAACAATTGGTGGAGGAATCATGATTGATCATGCTACTGGTTTGGTTATAGGAGAAACAACAGTCATAGATGACAATGTTTCTCTTTTGCATTCTGTTACTTTAGGTGGAACAGGTCTAGGGGATGGCGATAGGCATCCAAAAATTAGGACTGGAGTGATGATCGCAGCAGGTGCAAAAATCCTTGGTAATGTAGAAATAGGAATTGGGGCAAAAGTTGGGGCAGGAAGCCTTGTCCTTGATGAAGTTCTACCTCATACGACCGTTGCTGGAGTCCCATCTAAGATAGTTGGATGTCCAGAAGAGGATGAGCCTTCAAGAGAAATGAATCAAGCTATTAATGGAGATAATTGAATTCTAATGAGATTTTTTCATGCACGAAGATGATACAGAATATTTTCAAAAACAAATGTCTGACGTGAAGCGTTTGGATGCCAATAGGGTAAATTTGTCAAAAAAAAAACCCACAATCCTGGATTTAGGATCTCGAAGTGAACTTGCACAAAAAAAGACTATGGAGCTATCTGAGCGTATTTTGCCTAAAGATATTTTTGATCAAGTAGATCCTAGGGAAATATTATGCTTCAAAAAAAAAGATCTTGATGGCAGAATTTTTAAAAAATTACGTCAGGGAAAGCTTCCTATCCAGTCATCAATTGACCTTCATGGTATGAATGTTATTCAAGCAAAAATCGAGTTACTTAGTTTTATAGAAGAGTGCATAAATGAAGATTTTAGTATCGTAGTTATCGTGCATGGACGAGGGGAGGGGAGGGAAAAACCTGCTCTACTAAAAAGTTGGACGAATAGCTGGTTAAAAGAAATTGATACAGTAAAAGCCTTTCATAGCGCCAAGGCTCAACATGGAGGAACAGGTGCTACTTATGTGCTATTAAAGAACCACAGAACATACTAATTTCATATGTTGTAAATCTCACTTCTATTTTTTTCTCTTCAGTAACAAAGAGTCAATTTTATTTGCATTCAAGACTTTTTGAGCCTCAGCTATTTTTGCTAAGGTATAAAATGGTCCTACCATGACACGATTCCAAACTTCATTTTTTTTTGTAGTGACCATCTCAACTGATGTATTTAAATCAAGAAGCTCCAGTTTTTTTCTTAGAGTATCTGCCTCTAAACTAGTCTTAAAAGACCCTGTTTGCAGCATAAATATATCTGTTAAGACGCTATTTTTTTCAATAGTGTTAAGTTTTATATTAGAATTTTCTGGGACAATTACCTCAGCTTCTTTAAGCAATGTATAGAATTCAAATTCAGGTAACCTTTCATCACTAGTATTTGTTGCTATAACCTCAATAGAGTTTGCTATTTCATTTTTGCTTAGGAGCTTTGGTAGCTCCAATAGAGGTGAAATTAATATACCAAAAAAAATCCCTACTACTAAAAAGCTCAGGCGTTCAATTTTCGTTGGATTTTTTTTTCGAATTATTTTTGTTGTTCTAACTTTGGCGGGTTTTTTAGCATAATCTCTCGTCATTTTTTCAGGGCTCCCAAACTAGAGATATTGTATTGTTAAGATAAGATTTAGGCTAGCTTTGAATAATCTTTTTACACTAAATTTTTTTCTAGCTGATATCCTGCGGATCAACATCAATAGACCACCTGACACGTTTAGCCAAAGGTGAAAAATCGACTCTGTGACAGAGTTTCTCCAAAAGTTTTTGGATTTTTTTTCGATCTTTACAATATATGCTAAATATATACCTAAAGCGTCCATTTCTTTTTTCCATTAACGCAGGTAAAGGACCTAGGTAGGTAGTAATTTTATTTGGGGATAATATATTTTCAGCCTGTTTCCTGCAATACTTCAAAAAATTTATAGCGTCTTCGTTGCTTATTGACTCTGCTCTTACAAGAGCCATATGGCTAAATGGTGGGAGGCTTGAAAGTTCCCGCTCTTTGGATATTTCATCAATAAAATTTTGATAATTTTGGAAGATTAGCGAAGAAATAAACGGATGATCACAATAGTTACTTTGTAATATTACAGAACCTTGTTTCTCCCCTCTACCAGATCGACCAGCAACCTGTGTTATCAACTGCCCCATTCTTTCTGGAGCTCTAAAATCAGGGCTAAAGAGACCACCATCAGCATCTAAGATTGCTACTAATGTGACGTTAGGAAAATGATGCCCTTTGGCTAACATTTGAGTGCCTATCAGTACACAAGATTCACCTGAGTGAATAGTAGACAATACATTTTGTATAGCTGTCTTATTGCGAGTTGTATCCCGGTCAACCCGCAAAATTGGTATTTTTGGAAATAACGCTTTAAGGGTATCCTCAATACGCTCTGTTCCTTGACCAATAAACTCAAGCTGAGAGCTATTACAAGAAGGGCATATTGACGGAACTTGAATTGTATATTCGCAATGATGACATAGTAATCGGCTTGGTTTTTTGTGAACTGTGAGCCTTGCTTCACAGTTTGGACAATTAGAAATCCAACCACAATCATAACAGGAGAGTGTTGGAGAAAATCCTCGTCGATTTAGAAAAATTAGAACTTGATCACCTTCAAGTAATACTTTTTTGATAGATTTAATTAGTTCTTGTGAAAAGCCATTAATGAGTTGAGATTTCCTGATATTTACTGGTAACCAATTTGGGCGAGAGGATTTCTCTGGCCGGCAAGATAATATTAATTTAGTGTAGCGATTTTCTATACAATTGTTTAAGGATTCCATTGACGGGGTTGCGGAACCCAAAATAATAGGTATTGACTCTTTCTGGGCACGAATAACACCTAAATCTCTTGCTGAATATCGATACCCCTCTTGTTGTTTATAAGAGCTATCATGCTCCTCATCGATAATTATCAGCCCTGGAAATTTCAAAGGAGTAAATATTGCTGATCTAGTACCAATGATAATAGAAGCTTTTCCCATGCGCGCCATATTCCATGCAAAAGCTCTCTCTTTGTCTGTTAGTTTTGAATGCAGAACCACTATCAGTGTATCAAAGCGATTTTGAAAACGGCTCAATGTTTGTGGAGTTAAGCTTATTTCAGGAATGAGGACCAATGCTTGCTTGCCGGAAAAGACTATTTTTTCAATAGCCTGAAGATAGACTTCAGTTTTTCCGCTACCTGTCTCTCCAAACAATAAATATGCATTAAAACCCTCCATACTAATACTTTTTAGGGCTTTTTGCTGTTCAGGGTAAAGATTTTGTGGTTTTTCCGCTAAGGAAATTTTATCCTTAAAATGATAGGAATTTTCTGGCAATGAGCTCAAGAGTATAAGTTTTTCTTCAGTTAATTTTTTTAGAGTTGAGGGTGAAATTTTTTTTTGCTTTATTTCCTCAATAGTTATAGCTTTATTTTCCTTCAGCCAAGAGATAAATTCTCTTTTTCTAGGTGATCTAGATAAATCTTTGAGCGGAAGCTCAATTCCTTGCTCTGTTAGCATCCAACATTGTGTTTCCAAAGAAGGTAATTCTTTTCCTTTTCTCAGAAGGTTTGGGATAGATTGAAATAGGGAATCTCCAATCGGGTTATGATAATACTTGGCAGCCCAGATATATAAATCAAAGAGATGCTTGGGGATCAGAGGCTCAGTGTCGATAATTGATTTTATAGACTTAAGGCGAGATATTGGAATAGAGCTCGTCTTGCTATTTCCTACAATAATTCCAACAAGCACTCTTTTTCCAAATGGTACAAAAACTCTAATACCAGGTTGAAGTATTTTATTACAAGGGGCATTTTGTAATTGTTTGGGTGCCAAATAGTCAAAAAGTCGCCTTAATGGTGACGGTACTGCAATATGGTAGATGGTTTGGTCATTAGTATTGATCATTATTTTCATGTCGAGTACTTTCTTTAAATCCTTGAATGAGTGTAGTTTTCTGGTAATATGCTCGAGTAATTAAACAAAGTCATTCTTTAGCTAACAGTATGATGGTTAAATGCCGGTATGCAAGACATTGAGGCGGTCAAAATATGAAAACAGATATCCATCCAAAATATGGCAATATGTCAGCTACATGTCGTTGCGGCAATGTGATAACAGTAGGTTCAACAAAACCTGATTCAATTCATCTTGATGTATGCTCTCTTTGCCACCCTTTTTATACTGGCAAACAGAAAGTTGCAGATTCTGGCGGAAGAATAGATCGCTTTAGTAAGCGCTTTGCTGGGCGTTCTGTAAAGAAATAATTGCATCTCTTCCGCGTAGCCTGTATCTGGTGTGTAACTTCTTCATATCTTCAAGTTTCCTAGCTTAGTTATAAATTTAATCTATAATAAACTTTAAAAGCTTACATCTGTAATTATATGCTACCTATTTTATTGAATAGCGATATGCTGATACAGTTAAATTAAGTAAATCTGACGAGCCAAATTCTATGACAAAAAACGATTATTATTCTCAAGAAAATCATGGTCCATATTCTCTCTTTGATCTGGGTGATTTTAATCTAGAAGAAGGAGGCGTTATAAAAAACTGTCAACTTGCTTACTCTACTTTCGGTAGTTTAAATTCGCAAAAAGATAATGCTATTCTTGTTAGTACATGGTATTCGGGAACCAGTAAGATTATGGAACAGGTTTATGTGGGAGATGAGCACGCTATTGACCCAAATAAATACTTTATCATTATTGTTAACCAGATTGGTAACGGTCTATCCTCATCACCACATAATGTTAAAAATTCTGTTGCTGCATCATTTCCAAAAGTTCGAATAGCAGATGATGTGCGAGCTCAACATGAACTTGTAACAAAATATTTCGGTTTGAGTTCTTTAGCCCTTGTTGTCGGCGGATCAATGGGAGCACAACAAACCTGGGAATGGGCTGTAAAATATCCTAATATAGTCAAAAGGGCTGCCCCTATTGCTGGCACTGCTAAAAACACAACCCATGATTTTTTGTTCACGCAACCATTAAATGAAGCAATCATGTCAGATCCTGCCTGGGAGAGCGGCGCCTACAAGAATCCAAATGCAGTAATTGATGGATTAAGGCGCCACGCTGACTTGTGGTCTGTTATGGGCTATAGCACCGAAATGTTTAAAAAAGAACTTTGGAGAGGTTTAGGATTTTCATCCGTAGAAGAGTTTTGTGAGGGATTTACACAAGCTTACTTTGCACCAATGGATCCTAATAATCTTCTTACTCTAGCATGGAAATGGCAAAGAGGTGATGTTAGTAGAAATACAGATGGAGATCTTAAAAAAGCCCTAAATAGAATAACTGCAAAATTGTTTGTAATGCCGATCAATACAGACATGTTTTTTCCTCCAAAAGACTGCGAGGATAACCAAAAAATGGTAGCGAATAGTGAACTTAGAGTTATTTCTACTGATTGGGGCCACCTTGGTTTATTTGGCATGGATCCGCTGTATATCAAACAAGTCGATCAACATTTGAGTGATTTGTTAGATACACCTGTTTAGCTAACATGCTACTGGGGCGGAGAGATATCCGGTGCTCTATTTTGAAGATTTAAACCTCCAGCTAATTCAATACCTTTTTTTGTAGTTTCAGGATTTTTTTTCTTACGTTTCTTTGGCTTGCTTTTCGTCTTTGAACTTGGAAGGTTGTGCTGGGGCTCAAAACCTTCGAAAATTTCCCTAGGTATTTTCTTCCTCAGTACAGTTTCGATTTTTTGTAAATTTTCAAATTCATCGGCACTTACAAGTGATATAGCTTTTCCGTACACCCCAGCTCTACCAGTTCTGCCAATCCTATGGATATAGTTTTCAGCAATTTTAGGTAATTCAAAATTAATCACGCATTGTAGCCCACTAACATCAATACCGCGAGCTGCAATATCAGTCGAAATGAGGATTCTTATAGTTCTTTTTTTAAATTCAGAAAGGTGCTTAGCTCTTATACTTTGAGTTTTGTCACCGTGAAGTGTTGAAGAATTCAAACCTTTTTTATTTAAAAACGATGAAAGAAGCTCGGTATTTTTTTTTGTATTAGTGAAGACAAGAACTTGATTTAATTTTTGATATAAAATTAAAGTTGATAGCAGCTCTGGTTTTTGTTTTTTATCTACTGAGAAAACCCAATGCTTTACTAAATCGGCAACAGTATTTTTTGATGAAATTGATATTTGCATAGGGTTATTCAAAAATCTCTTAGAAAGACTTAAAATTTCTTTCGAAAAGGTAGCCGAAAACATTAAATTTTGTCGGGTATTTGGTAAAAGAGATAAAATTTTTTGAATTTGGTCTAAAAAGCCAAGATCCAGCATACGATCAGCTTCATCTAGAACTAGTACTTTTAATGCTGTAAATTTGACTGCATTTTTGCTGATTAAATCCAAAAGCCTCCCAGGCGTGGCGATAAGAATATCAGCACCCTTTCGAAGATCCATCATTTGTGGATTAATTTTTACGCCCCCATAAACTACATTTATCCTGAGCGAAGTGAATTTACTGTACTGACGTGCATGTTCTCCAATCTGAATAGCAAGTTCTCTTGTTGGTGCCAACACCAGTGCTCTTGCTTGATTTGGCTTTGTTTTTTCTATCTTTATTAATAGTTGAAGTATTGGAAGTAAAAAGCTCGCTGTTTTTCCCGTACCGGTCTGAGCGGTAGCTATAATATCTTTACCCTGTGATACCAGCGGAATTGCTTTGATCTGGATTGGTGTTGCACGTGTATATTCTTTCTCTCTTAAAGCTTTTAGTATTAGTTCAGACAGGCCAAAATCAGCAAAACCCATCAGATGTCCTCATATATTTTAGAGATATTTTTTAAGTGGGCCACAATAAAGTTACCGAGTTTTTTTAAATTAAAATATATAAAAATTTATTATACATATAAGCAGGCTACTAGTTTATAGTTTTAAAATAGATTTTATAGAGCTAATATAAATTTCTATTTGTAACAATTAGGCAATACCAATGAAAAATATATTATATTTTGTATATCTAATTTTCTTTAGTTTATTTGCACCATCATCATATAGTACAACTACTGAAGAGGCCTATAGTATTATTAGAAATGGGAATCCAGAAGAGGGGTATAGAATGCTTCTTGTTCTTGCAGATAAAAATAATGACCCAAGAGCATTTTATGGAATAGCTTTGCTTTTCAAGGAAGGATGGGGTGTAAGTAAAAATGATAAAACAGCTATAGAGTATTATAAAAAAGCAGCAAATCTAGACCATACAAGGGCCATGTTTGACCTGGGGACTTTTTATCAAAATGGTCTTTTAGTAGAGAAAAATTATAGTCAAGCAATTTTGTGGTATGAAAAAGCTGCAAATAAAGGTTATGCAGCTGCAATGTATGGTCTAGGGGGACTTTATTTTAATGGACTTGGTGTCAAAAAAGATCCAGATAAGGGTACGATGTGGTTTACTAGAGCGGCAAAAATTGGTTTTGAGCCTGCCATAAAATTTCTCGACGCAGTAAATAACTTGGGTATTCCGTCAGAGAACTGACTTTCTTTTTATAGCAGAAACGCTATTGAAAAGTTATAATAATAAATAAGTCGATTTATCGTAAATTTATGTAATTTGGTTTTAGCATTTACAGCGCAACTAGTAAGAAAAATGTTGTCAACGGAGAAGTATTGATGATGAAATTAGGTATACCTAAAGAGATTTTTCCAGATGAAAAGAGGGTGGCAGCGACACCTGCATCTGTTCTGAAATTAATTAAGCTGGGCTATGAGGTGATTATTGAGTCATCAGCAGGAAAATTAGCTCATTATGATGACCAAGATTTCATTGATGCAGGAGCATCAATATTCGAAAAAACTGAGGATCTATGGGCTCAAGCAGACTTTATATTAAAAGTCAGAGCACCAATGATAAATCCAGATAACGGCACTCATGAAGTAGAACTGATGAAAAAAGGTGCTTATATAGTAAGTTATATTTGGCCTGCCGAAAATTCGGAATTACTTGATGATCTTGCATCGAAGGACTCTACAGTTTTTGCTATTGACAGCTTACCTCGTATTAGTCGAGCACAAAAAATGGACGCCTTAAGCGCTATGGCAAATATATCAGGTTACCGAGCAGTTATTGAAGCTGCCACTTGTTTCGGACGTTTTTTTACAGGACAAGTAACTGCAGCCGGTAAAGTTCCTCCAGCGAAAATTATGGTTATTGGCGCTGGTGTTGCTGGACTAGCAGCTGTCGGCACAGCTAATAGTATGGGTGCTATTGTTCGAGCGTTCGATACTCGATTAGAGGTAAAAGAACAAGTTGAGAGTATGGGAGCTCAATTTTTAGAATTGGATTTTTCAGACGAAGAGGGCGGCGGCGGCGGCGGTTATGCTAAACAAATGAGCGATGAATTTATTGCTGCTGAGATGGCCCTTTTTGCCGAACAGGCTAAAGAAGTTGATATTATTATAACAACTGCACTTATACCTGGAAGACCTGCCCCTAAGCTCATAACGGCGGCAATGGTTGAATCAATGAAATCAGGAAGTGTAGTCGTTGACTTAGCTTCAGAGCGTGGTGGTAACTGTGAGTTAACAGAACCTGGAAAAGTAGTAGAAAAGCATGGAGTTACTCTCATAGGCTATACAGATTTACCAAGCCGTATGGCGAAAGTTTCTAGTGACCTATATTCGAGTAATTTGGTACATCTATTGTCTGATCTAACACCAGAAAAGAATGGTAATCCTAATGTCGATATGGATGACGTCGTGATCCGGGGGGTTACAGTTGTAAAAGATAAAAAAGTTACGTGGCCTCCACCCAAAGTAGAAGTTTCTGCGGCTCCAAGTCCTAAACCAAGTAAAGAAACAAAAGAAGTTCTTGTAAAAGAACCTACTTTTTTGGATAGGTGGCTTGGAAAAGGAGCTTTATTGGCTCTGACACTAGCTGTACTATTTGGTGTTGGGGGATATGCACCAGAAAGCTTTTTGAGTCATTTTACAGTTTTTGTATTGTCGTGTTTTATTGGTTATCAAGTTGTGTGGAATGTCACAGCATCTCTACATACTCCACTAATGAGTGTTACTAATGCCATTAGTGGAATAATTGTAATTGGAGCTATATTACACTTAGTTGCTGCTGAAGATGGCACAGTTGGCATTATGTCTTTCATTGCAGTTTTGATTGCAACCATCAATATAGCAGGTGGGTTTAAAGTAACTCATCGTATGCTTAATATGTTCCGCAAATAGGAGATATAGTTATGAGCACAGGTTTTGTTAGCGTTGCTTACGTTTTAGCTAGTGTATTATTCATATTAAGTTTGGGGGGACTTAGTCATCAGGAATCCGCCAGAAGGGGTAATCTTTTTGGTATAGCAGGAATCGTAATTGCTGTTGGAGCAACAATCGCTGGTGTAAATATGGGAATTGGTAGTACTTCAACTATTATCCTAGCACTTGTTATAGGCGCTGTTATTGGCTTGTTTCTTGCTAATAAGGTAGAAATGACACAAATGCCGCAGTTGGTTGCTCTACTGCATAGTTTTGTTGGTTTAGCTGCTGTTTTGGTGGGTTTTGCAGGACATCTTGATCCATTAATCAAAACAGCTGGGGCAGAACATACTATCAAGATGGTAGAAATTTTCTTGGGTATATTTATTGGAGCTATAACCTTCACAGGATCATTAATCGCTTGTGGTAAACTCCAGGGCGTAGTGTCTAGTTCAGCTTTAACTCTGCCAGGTAGGCATGCGATGAATTTATTGGCCTTAGGGTTAGTTGTTGTACTTGGCTCATGGTTTATAAGTACAGACAGCCTAATGCCCTTAATAATTATGACGATCGTAGCATCCGTTTTAGGTATCCATTTAATCTTAGCCATTGGTGGAGCAGATATGCCAGTCGTAGTTTCTATGCTTAACAGTTATTCAGGTTGGGCGGCTGCATCTATTGGATTTATGTTAGGTAACGATTTACTTATAGTAACTGGGGCATTAGTAGGCAGCAGTGGTGCAATTTTGAGCTACATAATGTGTCGCGCAATGAACAGATCTTTTGTTAGTGTTATATTAGGTGGTTTTGGCCAAACGTCTGGAAGTTCAAGTGCAGGTTCGGCTGACGGTGATTTAGTAGCCCTAGAAACTTCTACTGAAGAAGTTTGTGAAGAACTACTTTCTGCCCAATCCGTAATAATAGTACCTGGTTATGGAATGGCAGTTGCACAAGCTCAAAATGCAGTTGGTGAAATCACTAAAATACTACGTGATAAAGGAATATCCGTTCGTTTTGGTATACATCCTGTAGCTGGTCGGCTACCAGGACATATGAATGTTCTATTGGCAGAAGCCAAAGTTCCGTATGATATCGTATTAGAAATGGATGAATTGAATGATGATTTTCCAGATACTGACGTGGTGCTTGTCATAGGAGCAAACGATACAGTAAATCCAGCCGCCATGGATGACCCAGATAGCCCCATTGCTGGAATGCCTGTATTGGAGGTATGGAAATCAGGACAAGTAGTTATACTTAAACGTGGAATGGCATCGGGTTATGCTGGCGTTGAGAATCCTCTATTCTTTAAAGACAACTCACGCATGTTGTTTGGCGACGCGAAAGAGAGTGTTGATAAGCTACTTGGTATATTAAGGGATGGCTGATCAAAAAAATCAAGTGCTGAGAATATCTTAATTTATATTATCATAGCATATTTTATGCCTATCTTTTTTTAGGGTAAACCCTGGTATATGTTAAAAAATAAAGTAAATTTTAAGAAACTTCTTAATAGTAAATGGACGTCTGTTAGCCCAACCAATAAAAAAAAGCACTTTATAGTCATTCAGGTTGATCATAATGAGAGAGGCGAGATATCATCTTGCTTCATCGAAGCTATTCTATCAAACCATATAACCTCTTTAGATTGGAGAGAGCTTAAAGATCCAAAAATTTGGTTGAATGGTTGGCTATGAAGATAGTTTTAGTGAATGATAAAATGCAGACTGACTATAGATATAATCTGGTTGCTCCAGTTGGCGATAATTTCAACGCTATCTTTCAACCTCAACTGACTCCAAAAGAGATGTTGCAGTTAGGTGTTTTTGGCGGAAAGTACTTAAATGATTGCAAAAGTGAATATCCTCAGGATTGGTTTTTGAACGCTAAACTCAGCCCCTTTAAAAAAAATATAAAATTAAATTATTTCTCCGTTGATGCTTCTCAGCCATTGAGTGAGTGGAATAAGAAGGGCTGGATTCATCCCAAGGATCCACGAGGTTGGTTTCAATGGTATTGTCGATATTATTTAGGCAGAAGAATGGAAGACGAGGATTTAAGGCAGATTAACCGCTGGAGAGCTTTTAGTAGACATGCAGGTGCTATAAAAAAGTATTGCGAGCCTTATGATTTTAGTTGTAGAAAAAAACAAAGACAGGCTTTATTGCACTGGGCTTATGATTCCAGAAAGCTATAAAGATTATTGTTCAAGTGTAAGTTAGATGGTTACTTCTTTTTTTTCTTTATAGTTTTAGCTTTTTTAGTTCCAGCTGCTTTACCTGAATTTTTAATCTTTCTTGGACCACAATATTGTGCCTTTAACCCCTTAAGTACCCTTTTTTCAAATCGAATTTTTAGATATCGCTCAATACTAGACATTTGATTCCAGTCATCAGCGGTAATTAAGGAGATTGCCTTACCTTTTTTTCCGGCTCTACCAGTTCTTCCAACACGATGAATATATTCATCTCCTGATGAAGCAACGTTAAAATTTAGTACTATCTCAACATCATTGATATCTAAACCACGAGCTGCCAGATCTGTAGCTACCAAAACCTCTATGCTACCACTATGGAATTTGGCTATGACAGCTTTGCGGTCATTTTGAGAGATTTCTCCGTGAATGAACGCGGAGCGGAATTTTTTATATCTCAAAAAGCTACTTAGTTGCTCACATTGAATTCGTGTTTTACAAAAAATAAATATTTTGTTTGCTTTTTCTTCACTAATCAGAGCTGCTGCTAATTCTTCTTTATGTTTTTTATTGTCACATAAAATTATCTGTTGTGAAATTTGTGGAGGGCACTGCCTCGCTGAATTAATCTTTATCAATTTAGGGTCTTTAAAAATTGTTTTGATTTGCCTAAAACCTCTATGATTCAACGTGGCAGAAAATAATAAGTTTTGCCTATTTTTATTGCAGCTTTTGGAGATCACCTGCATTTCATCAGCAAACCCCATATCGAGCATTCGATCTGCTTCGTCTAATATCAGTATTTCTAAATCATTAAAATCGGTTGTACCTTTCTCAATATGCTCCATTAGCCTTCCTGGTGTAGCTATAATTATTTCAGGATTTTTCCTTAAAGTTGCGACCTGATGTTTAAATGCTTCACCACCAATAATTAGACCAGATTTAATGTATGTAAAAGATGCTAGCTGTTTTAAGGAAGCTTGTGTCTGGATCGCTAGCTCACGAGTCGGCAAAAGAATCAAGGAACGAGTGCTAGACCTAGGAGCATCTCTTTCTAACATAAAATGTAATGTGGGTAGCAAAAAAGTTGCAGTTTTTCCGCTACCTGTTTGCGCTGATACCATAATATCTTTACCTGCTTGTATTAGCGGGATGATTTTTTTTTGAACATCTGTTGCTTCAATCAACGAAAGCTTTTCGAGAGCTTTTAGTAGCTGTTTATGTATTTTAAGCGATTGAAAATTCACTAATTAATTCACCTGATTAGAAATATTAATTCTTACCCTTATCGGAAAATTCTTATATAGCTTGCCTTTATTTTTTATAATATTTCTTGAAAGATAGAAGAATTTTATAAGCATACTCTTTAGCTGCAGATAGCTTTCCCCAAATTTCCTCACCAAGTATAAGCAAGCATGGGGTTAGCATAAGAGTTAATAGAGTGGCAAATGTTAAACCTCCAGCAATTGCGCTAGCAAGTTGCGTCCACCATTGCGTCGATGGAGCTCCAAAACTTATATTTCGATTAACGAGATCAATATTCATTGCTAGCACCATTGGCATTAACCCCAATATAGTCGTAAAAGCAGTAAGAAAAACTGGTCGAAGCCTTTTCTTTCCAGTTTCAAGTGCTGCATCATACGGGTCAAGACCATTTTTTTTCATTCGATTGTAAGTGTCTATTAGCACGATATTATTATTTACAACTATCCCGGCTAACGCGATGATACCGAGCCCAACCATAACTATCCCAAATGGTTGGGCTGTGATCAGAAGACCCAAAAGTACACCTGTAGTAGAAAAAACTATTGCAGACAGAACTATTAATGATTGAAAAATACTATTAAATTGTGTCACTAAGATTAGGGTCATCAATAATAATGCAGTTAGAAAAGCACTCAGCAAGAATTGCATAGCCTGACGTTTTTCTTTATCTTCCCCTTTAAATTTTATGAAAACCTGTGAGCCAGAAGCCATCGGTTTAAGTAATTTTTTTAACTCCTTTAATTGCGTATCCGGCAAAACTCCTTCAGCAACATCTGCTTTTAAAGTATTTGTCCTTCTTGAGTCCACTCTTGCTATCGAGCCACTTTTAGAGGCAGGCTCAATAGCTATAAAATTTTTAACTGGTATCATTCCTACATTTGTTGAGATACGTAATTCGTTCAATTGATCTAAATGACGATTATCGATAGGAAACCTAACTATAACGTCAACTTCATCATCATTATCGTCTGGACGATAATCAGTTACTTTTATGCCTGATGCAATAAGCTTTATTGATTGTCCTAGTAAAGCTATATCGGCTCCGTAACGAGCAGCCAGAGCTCTATCAACAGTTATTTGCCACTCAATACCAGGTAAGGGTAGATCATCCTCAATGCCTTTATAGCCGCCTTGATTAATCATTATTTCTTGAACTCTCTTTATAGCTGGAGGAACCAAAGAAAAGTCATAAGAACTGAACTCAAGTTGAATAGGTTTGCCTGAAGCTGGCCCATCTTTCGACTTTATAAATTCAACTTTAATCCCTGGAATATCTGAAGTTAGCTGTTTCATTTTATTGAATATTTCTGTGGCAGGGCGCCTTTTATCCCAATCAATAAACTCTAATTGAATTGAGCCAATTAGATCTGCACTGTTGTTATTTCGGGCTACTCTATTAAATGATTTTGCATATATTGACCGAAGTTCACTCATTCCCTCTATTCGACTCTCAACTTTTTTTACGATCTCATCTTTTTCATATATTGATAGATCACCTCTCGCTTGAATTTGTATTAATCCGAATTCAGGCTCTATATTAGGAAAAAACTCAAGACCCTTATTTAAAAAACTATATAAAATAAAGACACTTACCATGATAAAAAAAGAAACTCCGAGTGTCTTACCAGGCATCATTAAAAGCTTTCTCAAGAGCCTAGTATATTTTTCTGTTATAGGGCCTTCAGTTGTTTTTATTGCAGGAGTTGTATTTTTATTAAGGACTTTACCCAATATAGGTAAAAAAATTAACGCCATAGTTAAAGATGCAGATAGAGCGATTATTACTGTAATTGGCAGGAATTTCATGAATTCTCCAACCATACCCGGCCAAACAAGTAGGGGCATAAAAACAGCGAGCGTTGTTATTGTCGAGGTTGTTATTGGCCATGCCATGCGTTTAGCAGCTGATAAGTATGCATCACAAGGAGCCATTCCTTCACTCATTCGCCTATCAGCAAGCTCTATTACGATAATAGCTCCATCAACTAACATGCCTACAACAAGAATTAAACTGAAAAGAACAACAATGTTTAGGGTATAACCTAGCGAATTCAATACAAGTATTGCAGCAAGAAATGAACTAGGTATTGCTAAGCCAACTAGCAGGGCAGACTTGAAGCCCAAAGCCGCTATCATCACAATAGCAACAAGAATAATTGCTGAAAGTATATTATTTTGGAGATCGTTCAGCATTCTTCTAATTTTATTTGATTTATCTTGCATATAGGTAATTTCTAGAGAAGCTGGTAGTAAGTAGCGCTCATCCTCTATAAGCTTTTTAACATTATTAACGGTTTCAATTATATTAGCTCCAACTCTTTTTTTGATTTCAAGAGTTACAGCGAGCTCTCCTTCAACACGTGCAAAACCCTGAGGATCTTTATAGCTTTTTTTGACAGTAGCAACATCACCG
>Ga0213868_10001030_pt1 | contig 26978 bp, 25 predicted proteins | sample PICome_9_FD_160087 | JGI IMG/M metagenome (GOLD analysis project Ga0213868, IMG submission 160087) | Coastal seawater microbial communities near Pivers Island, North Carolina, United States - PICO127 | ecosystem: Environmental > Aquatic > Marine > Coastal | place: USA: North Carolina... | reverse complement strand
TTGCATTGACCATCCAAAAACTAAAGCAAAGCGTACCAATAAAAAAATATTAAACTCTTTTATTCTTAATGCTGCATATGGGTCTTTTTTTTTCATTTACTGCAAAATACTAATATTGCCTTACTAATGATAGTAGTTTTTATTATATATAAAAAATGTGACTACAGTGTAGCCACATTTTTAAAAAATAAATATCCTTTTATTGTTATTTAGAAATAATAACCCTCTTTGTTGTGCTTCTATTTCCTTGAATTGCTCTTAATAGATAAATTCCATTTGATAGCCTTCTGGTGTTAATAGATTGATTGAACATTGACTGATTATTGCTGTTTTGCTTAGACTTAAAGACTTTTCTTCCTTGTAAATCAAATAAAACAATCTCTACAGCGTCATTGGATGTGGTTTGAAAGCTAACGTTTATCAATCCATTAGACGGATTTGGATAAACAGCAAGATTTGACAATTCGAAAGAATTTGTGCTTAATGATGTTGCCTCTAAATTTATTTCTTGATTTGCTAACCAACCATTTAATGAGTTAGTTATATCAACTTTAAATAGATCATTAAAAAGTGATGTTTGAGTATTTGAGTAAGCAACATTTCCTGCGTCTATATCAGCTTGTGTAAATGTTCCTCCTGTAGATAAAGCAACTCCATTTTTTATAATCTCTCCTTTTGTTGGAGCTACAACAATCGTATACGTTTGCTGATCTGCAGTTTCTGAGTCTGTTGATGCAGCCATATCAGAACCTGTAAAAACAGTACTTCCGTTTGCTGTTATAGAAATAGTACTAGAAGAAAAAGTTGGTACAGATGTATTTGCCTCTGCAGTACAAACTGTAATAGTTGCACCGTTTAAGTATCCATTTACCCATTCCCCTCCGTTTTGTGATGTATTGTCATTTGCTACCAACAACCATGTTCCTAAAGAACTTTTTCCTGCAGAACTTGCTAAGCTTTGTGCGGGTTTAATAGTCCCTGTAATTGCTGGATCTGCTGTTCCACAGACCAAATCTTCTCCATTGTCGTCAAATATAGCGCCTGTAACATTGGCTACTTGATCACAAACATTTTCTAATAAGACTGTAGTGTTTGCGCCTAAAGCTTCTGGCTCTTGAATCAAAACTTCTAATTCTCCAACAGCAAGATGTGAAATGTCTACATCAACTTTTAGTCTGCTAATTGTTAAATCATCTGTAATCTCTATTGGTAAAAAGGCTGTTGCATTTGGAGAACCACTTATACGATCATCATCAAAATTTGTTGCGGTATATGTATTAGAACAGTCTTCTGTATTTGCTGTTTGAAAACTATATACAATAGGGGAAATTACCAACCCACATTGGTTAGTTGGATTTACCCTCCAGTAATAGATGCTATTTTCTACTAACCCTGATGCTGTAAACTTTAACTCTGTTTGTGTTGAGGTTGAAATAATATTTGTAAAAGAAGGATTATCTGAAAGCTCAACAGTATACGACTCTGCATTTATATTGTCTGCCCATTCTAATTCTATTTCAGGAAATAAAACGCCTGTTTCAGCATTTGTTGGTGAAGATAGAGACATTGGGTTCTCTGTAAAATCTGGATGTACAACTCTTAGTTCTACTTTTTTAATTTGAGTTTCATCTCCGTTTGTTGCAGTAACTCTCAGGTCATATATTCCAGCATCAACGTTTTCAAGATTTCCAACAGTCATAATCACCTCTCCGTCTGCACTTATTGATGAGGGTGAAAATGACGCTGTTGCACCTTCCGGCAAATCATCAACTGAAATTGTTGTTGTTGTCTCAATTTGTTGTGTATAATCAAATTTAAACTCTGCATCTTCTGTAGAGCACTGAATAATAGAAGGAGTTGTACTTGTTAAATTTATATCAGACAAAGAACCTGTTACAATTAAAGAAAAATTTTGCAAATCGTTTACGAGTGTTCCTTTGTGAGAAATTGTAATGGTATATTCACCTGATGCATCTTCTATATCTATTCTTTCAAAAGGATCCACTAAATTATCACCTAATTCATTTGTGTTTACAGAGGTTAATTTCCAAGGTAAAAATTCTGTTGTTTCATCATCAATTACTTGAGAAACTCTGATGTCTAGATCATTTACTAAAGCAGGTGTAGGATCATTCGCAATCCCGCTTGCTATCTCTCCAGCTACGTCTGTCCATGATATAGATAATTTTAACGGGTTTTCTCCATCAGACTTAACATTCATAATAAATGTATCTTCATTTTCTAATGTTAATTCTTTTACAACACTTGCAAAGCCAATTTTATTTAGTGTTTCTGCTGCAAATTTTGTATTTAAAAGACCCCATCCTGTTGTAGCATCTGGACCAATAAGTGATTGAGTTGGTGAAGTTGAGTTGTCTGGTGTTATGTCATCTGCCGTGTGAAGAGCTAATCCTTTTAAGGTTGCTGCTTTCATAAACGAACCGTATATGTTATTATGGTGTTGTTGTAATAATAATAGCGAACCCATTACGTTAGGACCAGACATAGAAGTTCCTGTATATGAACCGTAACCAGCGTCGTTATTTGTTGGTGAATAAAGGTTTGTTCCGTTTCCTATAATGTCTGGTTTTACTCTTAAATCGTCTGTAGGTCCTTCTGAGCTACCGTTATTTCTATTCATAGAAACCAAGTTTCCATCTTCGTCTATTACTGCGTCTTGACCATTAGCAACTGTTAAATTGTTTTTGGCAGGTGACATTCCACTTAATTTATCAAATAAATTATTACCCTCTAGTGGGTCTCCGTTAGATGATCCATCACCACCATCGTTACCAGCAGACACCACTTGTAAGTAAAAAGGAGCGTTATACATAATGTCATCAAAGTCTCTTGCATCATACAAATAAGCTCCAATGTCTGCATCTGCTAAAGCAGATAAATTATAACCATATGAGTGGTTTGATAATAACATTCCTTCTGCTGCGGCTGCAGATGCTTCTGGAACATCTTGATTCCATCTGAATGATACTCCGTTTGCTTGAGGAGCCATTCCTTTTGCCTCAGGTTCAATTCCTGCTGCTAAAATAGTACCTGTAACGTGTGTTCCATGGTCGCTATATTGATTTTCTTGATCTCCTATAGTAACCCTGTCGTCTCCGCCTGGGCCATCAAACTCTTGGTGTTCTGTGTATACCCATCCACCGTCCCAAATGTGCGCTGTCATTCCTTGCCCATCTAAATCTAAACCAAGACTTCCTCCTGAATTTAGGTGATTTACTCTAGTTGATATTGCAGCATTTTGGTTTAATGTTTTATAATAAACTGGCTGATTATCTTTAGTTAAAGACATTAGTTCATGAAAAGAGCCGTTTTCAGTAAATGTGACAGGCCAGCCTTTAATTTGAGCCATTTGTAAAGCCTTTTCTTTTGCTTCAGTAACTCTAATTTTTGAGGACTCTTCTATACTTCTTAGGTTAGCTATATTGGTTTCTTCTTTAATTTTCTCTATTTGTTTTTTTGTTTGAGAAAAAGATAGGGTAGTAATAAAAACTAACAAAAAAGTTAGAAAGCTATTCGAGTAGATTTTTGCCATTTGTAAATGTTTAATGTTTTGGAGCGCTAATATAAAGATTTACATCCTATTATGTAAATTTTTAACAGTAGTTAACTACCTTTTTAAATCCATTAATATGGCAAAAGCTTTGTTGATGTCTTTTTCTTTAACCACCAAAGTCATCTCGTTTGTTGTAGATATTATTTCTTGTAAAGGAATATTAGCCCACGCAAGTTGTTTTAAAATGAAATAATACACCCCTGGCTGTTCTAGGTTTTCTTTTGGTAGTTTAATTGTAATTGAGGCTAAATTCTTAATGTTGTGGATTAATTTTTCTCTTGTAAAAAACTCTTTTACATGCGGTAACATTGCTTCGCCTACAACAATATTTGTTTCGAAAATACCTTGTGAAACAGTAATAAATGATTCACTATTATTAGCGGCTTCATTTAAAATTCTTGCAATCTCTTTAAAGAGTGTATTCGTATTCTTAAAGGTAAAATCACTAAGGTCTGAGCGCACAATAAAATCACCTAAAGAGAGGGTAAATTTTCTGATATTTTTCCTTATTCTTAACTCGTTTGCTGGAGATAGTCTATTAATAGCCATCATAACAGCGCCAACCTTTACTTGTTTGTTTAATAAGGTTGAAACTTCAGGAAGAATAACTCTAGCTAAAGAAGAAACATTTATAAGTTTTTCATTAAGCGCTTCCTCTAGAAAAGGTGTTTTTCTAATTGTGCTTTCGACTGCTTCTTGAATTGTTTTCACTGTAATCTTATTTTTAACACACTTTGTTTAGAGTATTAATCTATTTGTTTTGTTAGTTCTTCAAAAACTCTTTTTGCATCTTTTCCTTTATATAAAACAGAATAAACCGCATCTATAATTGGAGTAACCGCTCCATTCTCCTCTTTTATTTTTTTTGCACTTTTAGTTGCATAATATCCCTCAGCCACCATACTCATCTCTAACATTGCGGATTTAACGGTATAGCCTTTACCTATCATGTTCCCAAACATTCTATTTCTACTAAAGGTAGAATAACCTGTTACTAATAAATCTCCTAAATATGCTGAATTATTTATATTTCTTTTCATTTGATGAACTTTTTTTATAAAACGGTTCATCTCTCGTATTGAGTTACTCATAAGTACAGACTGAAAATTGTCTCCATAACCTAAACCATGTGATATCCCTGCTGCTATAGAAAAAATGTTCTTTAACATAGCTGCGTACTCTGTTCCTATAATATCGTCGGATATTTTAACACGTATGTATCTGCTTTTTAAGCATTCTCCAACCTTCTTTGCTTGGTCTTGATCTTGGCATGCAATTGTTAGATAAGAAAGTCTTTCCATGGCAACTTCTTCTGCATGACATGGGCCTGTTATTACCCCAATATTCTTATATGGAATATTATAATTTTTGAAAAAGTGTTCTCCAACAATTAAACCGGACTCAGGTACAATTCCTTTAATAGCTGAAAAAACTACTTTATCGGTTAAAGAGGTGGTTAACTTTCTTAGTTCTGATATTAAAAATGCTGAAGGAATTGCAAAAACTAAAATATCATAGTCCTCTACTGTTTTATTTATGTTGTTTGATAAAATCAACTGATGAGGATGAAGTTCTGCGGAGCTTAAATAATTTGGGTTGTGTTTATTTAGTTTTATATGTTCTGCGGCATATGTACTTCGCATGTACCAGCCAACAGTCTCTAGATTTTCACACAACATTTTCACAATAGCTGTTGCCCAACTACCTCCTCCAAGAACTGCTACTTTTAGCTGATTGTTCATTCTAAATTTTTAAATATTTTTCAAAAGTAATAATTCTTAAATCTAATATCTATTACTAGGTTGATTTATTATATTTGTTTTAATCAATAATACTATAATGACTGTACAAATAATTAATAAGTCCAAGCACCAAACCCCTTCCTACGAAACCCTTCTTTCTGCAGGAATGGATCTACGTGCTAATATCAGTGAGTTAATAACGTTAAAACCTTTAGAAAGAGTAATTGTAAAAACCGGTTTGTTTATTGCGTTGCCTGCTGGTTTGGAAGCTCAAGTAAGACCAAGAAGTGGCTTGGCTGCTAAAAAAGGAATTACCGTATTAAACAGCCCAGGAACTGTAGACGCAGATTACAGAGGAGAAATAGGGATAATATTGGTTAATTTATCAAATGAAGAATTTTTAGTAAAAGACGGTGAAAGAATAGCTCAATTGGTAATAGCTAAACACGAACAAATAACATGGGAAGAGGTATCTATTTTAGATAAAACAAAAAGAGGAGAGGGAGGATTTGGAAGTACTGGTGTATAAAAAAACCACTGTTAATACAGTGGTTTTTTATTGAAATTCTATATTACTGATTATCTATAGCTTCTTTAATTTTCACTTCTAATTCTTCTGATAAATCTGGATTATCTTTTATTAATGATTTAACAGCGTCTCTTCCTTGTCCTAATTTAGTTTCTCCATAACTGAACCAAGACCCACTCTTTTTTACGATTCCAAGTTCTACACCAATATCTAGAACTTCTCCAACTTTAGAGATGCCCTCACCGTACATAATGTCAAATTCTGCTATTTGAAATGGTGGGGCAACTTTGTTTTTAACAACTTTTACTTTTGTTTGGTTACCTATTACCCTGTCTCCATCTTTTATTTGTGTTCTTCTTCTTATATCTAACCTTACAGAGGCGTAAAACTTTAATGCATTACCCCCTGTGGTTGTTTCAGGGTTACCGAACATAACTCCTATTTTCTCTCGTAGTTGATTTATAAAAATTACAGTACATTTTGTTTTACTTATTGTTCCTGTTAACTTACGAAGTGCTTGAGACATTAAACGAGCGTGAAGACCCATTTTGGAATCACCCATTTCTCCTTCAATTTCTGATTTAGGTGTTAAAGCGGCTACGGAATCTATTACAACAATATCAATTGCTCCCGATCGAATTAAATTATCTGCTATTTCTAAAGCCTGCTCTCCATGATCTGGTTGAGATATAATTAAATTATCAATATCTACACCTAAATTTGAAGCATAAAAACGGTCAAAAGCGTGCTCTGCATCAATAAAAGCGGCTATGCCGCCTGCTTTTTGTGCTTCTGCTATTGCGTGAAGTGTTAGCGTTGTTTTTCCTGAAGATTCTGGACCATATATTTCTACAACTCTTCCTCTTGGGTAACCACCAACTCCTAAAGCTAAATCTAAACCTAAAGATCCTGAAGAAATTGCTTCTACTTCTTCTACAACAGAGTCGCCCATTTTCATAACAGACCCTTTACCATACGTTTTATCTAATTTGTCTAATGTTAATTGAAGCGCTTTTAATTTTGCTTGTTTTTCTTTATCTTTTGACATAAATCTAGTTTGTTTTTCCTGTTTGTATTTCAGTATCACAAGGTACAAAATTTGAATAGTTTTTTTTATCAGATAAAGATTATTTTTGATTCGTTTTTTTATTTTAATGAGTACTCACAGACACTTTATATTTCATAAACCCTACGGAACTATTTCTCAGTTTATAAATCCTAATAAAAGAAAAAAAAAACTGCTTGGGGAGCATTACAATTTTCCAAAAAAAACAATGGCTATAGGTAGATTAGATGTTAATTCGGAAGGGTTGCTTCTGTTGACTACAGATGGAAAAATGAGTGAATTTATAAGAAGTGAAAAAATAGAGAAAGAGTATTATGTTCAAGTAGATGGTAATATTACAGAAGAAGCGGTTAAGAAGTTAAAACAAGGTGTTGAAATAGGTTTTGATGGAAAAAAGTATATAACCAAACATTGTAATTGTACGAGTATAAATAATCCCAATTTTAAAGATAGAACGCAAAAAATTAGAGATGATAGGCATGGTCCAACAAGTTGGATTTCTATAACTATAAGAGAAGGCAAGTTTAGACAAGTTAGAAAAATGACCGCAGCGGTGGGTTATCCAACTCTAAGATTAATAAGAGTTAGAATAGGAAAAATTTTACTAGAAGGAATTAATTTAGGAGAAGTAAAAGAAGTAAAAAAAATTATTTAGCATTTCAACATTTTAATATGAGGAATATTATCTTCTAAATATTGTTCTCCTTTTTGAACGAAACCTAGATTATTGTAAAATTTTATGAGATATGCTTGAGCTGAAATTAAAATTTCTTTTTCTTTGAATTTTTTTTCTATAAAGTCTATTGAGCTTTTAACTAGAAGATCACCATATTTAAATCTTCTATATTTTTTTTTCACTATAATTCTTCCAATACTTGATTTTGAAAAATAATCTCCTGGTTTGAAAACCCTCGCATAAGCTATTAATTTTAAATCTTTATACCCTAACACATGATATGCTAATTGATCTTTTCCGTCTAGATCTAAATAAACGCAATCTTGTTCTACTACAAAAACCTCAGATCTTAATTGTAAGATGGCATACAAATCTTGAGTAGATAACTGATTAAAATCTTTTATTATAAAGTTTAACTCAGACATCCTGTAATTTTATCAACTCTTTTCTGGTGCCTTCCTCCCTCAAACTGTGTTTCTAAAAAAACTTCTACCATTTTAATTGCTTGAGGAATGGAAGTAAATCTAGCTGGTATACACAAAATGTTTGCATTATTGTGTTGTTTTATTAACTCTACTATTTCTTTGGTCCAACATAAACCTGCTCTTACCTCTTTATATTTATTTGCTGTCATAGCAACGCCGTTGGCACTTCCACATATTAATACTCCTAAAGAAGATTTTTTTGAAACAATATCTTTTGCAACAGGATGAACAAAATCAGGATAATCAACACTACTATTTGTGTCTGTTCCATGATTGTTTACTGATATATTTTTACTTTTTAAAAATTCTACAATAGCAAACTTATAATCTGTACCAGCGTGATCATTCCCTATAGATATATTCATAAATTATTTATTTAATATTAATAATAAACAAAAATACAAATAGATAGGGTTATCAACAGTTATAGATTTAGTATTTTAAAAAAATATTATTAACTTTTTGTTTATCAATTAATTAATTCTTTTTTCTTAATTGTTAAGAACTAACAACAATCTTTTAAAAAAAAAATTTAATTATTCATTTAATTTTTTAAGTAAACTATTAATTAAAATAATCAAAATAACTTTTCATTTTTTAATACGTATTTATAAACATTTTAAAAAGGTTAAAAGAAGGGTTATTAACTATTAATTAATTAAAAATTATTGTTCATATTATATTACATATATGTTAATAAATATAAAAATTAATTGATTTAAAAGAAGTTAACTATCTAATAAGATGTGAAAGGTTTTTAATAAGTAACAAAAACAAATTATATAGTTCTTTTATCTATTAACTATTCACAATATATAATATTAATTATATAAAAAAATTTAAATAATTAAAACAAATAATAATAATATAGATTGTTAATAAAAATATATTAAGCAATTATAAATTGAATAGCGTTTGGTAAAATAGATATATTAAAACTATTTATTCCTATTATTTCACCATCTGCTTCTATGAAAGAATTACTATTACTTGTATTTTTTACAATTATTTTTTTGGTCTTAAAATTTGAAACTTTTTTATGGTGTACTATTTTTCCGTTATATAATTTAGGAACATTAAAAAGTAAATCTAAAAAAGAAATATTTTTAACAATTGTTATATCTAGTAAACCATCTTTTGGGTTTGGATCTTTTGTAACTCTCAAACCTCCCCCAGAATATTTACATATTCCAAATAATATCATTAAACATTGTTCATTAATAGTTTTATTATTAAAAGAAATACTATACTTAGTTTTCTTGTAAGAAAACAAGCTATACAAACCACTTACTATAAATGCTAATGATCCTATTTTTTTTAAGTAATTTAAATTTTTAACAACATACCCATCATAACCTGTTCCCGCAAGGTTGTTAAAGTATTCTTTCTTCCCATTTGATAATTTTATACAACCTATATCTTGTAAAATTGTGTTATTTTTCACAATTATATCAATAGACTTTTTAATTGAATTAGGAATATTATACGTTTTTATCCAATCATTACCAGTTCCTAATGGAATAACACCAAGTTTTATTTTAGATGTTTTTATATATCTTTGCTTCATTATTCCGTTTACAACATGATGTAAAGTTCCATCACCTCCAACAGAAATAATATTCCTATAACCTTGTTCAATAGCTTTATCAACAAGAATTACCTCGTGTTTTCTGTATTCTGTGAAAGAATAAGAAAAATTAATATTTTTTAATTTTAGAAAGTGAGTAATAGTTTTCCATGATTTTTTAAAATTAGTATTACCAGAAGAAGGATTAACAACAATAAAAAATGAATTTAACATAGATAATAATATAAAGTGAATATATAAGAATGAATGATAATTGTTTTATTCTCTTACTTACATATATAATTTTGTATTTTTCTAAAAATATATAAAGATTGAAGATTTATGAATAGAAAGAAAAAAATTTACAAAAAAAAAGGTAAAATAATAAAAGATTTAACTAAAAACATATTTAAAATACTTAACACAGATTCCAGTAAACATTATAATTATAAACAAATATCTGCCAAACTTGGTGTTTCTGACACAGATGGAAAAACACAAATCCTTCAAAAACTAGTAGAACTAACAGGATCTAAAAAAATCAAAGAAATAGATAGAGGAAAGTTTCAAATAAATAATGATAGAAAATATCATATAGGAACTTTAGACATTACATCAAACGGTAATGGTTATTTTATATCAGATGATTTTGAAAAAGATATATTTATTCCTTCTAATAATTTAGGAAAAGGATTACAAAATGATACAGTAAAAGCTTACATATACAAAAGAAATAGAAGTAATAAACAAGAGGCAGATATTGTAGAAATTATTGAAAGAGACAAAACATCCTTTGTAGGTGTTTTACAACTAAGTAAAAATTTTGGTTTTGTTATCTGTGATAACAATAAAATGTATACCGATATTTTTGTTCCCAGATCAAAAATAAATAACGCAGATCATGGAGATAAAGTTCAAGTAACAATTACAAACTGGCCGGAAAACTCAAAAAATCCTTTCGGTAAAATTACACAAGTATTAGGTAAACCAGGGGACCATAATACAGAAATACATTCAATTTTATTAGAGTATGGTTTACCCTACGAGTTTGAAAATGAAGTAGAAGAAGAGGCTAATAAATTATCTTTAAATATCACTAAAGAAGAGATATTAAAAAGAAGAGATATGCGTCAAGATTTAACATTTACGATAGATCCAAAAGATGCAAAAGATTTTGATGATGCGTTATCTTTTAAAAAATTAGATAATGGAAATTTTGAAATAGGAATTCATATTGCTGATGTGTCTCATTATGTTCAACCAGATACAATATTAGACACAGAAGCTTTCAGTAGAGCCACCTCTGTTTATCTAGTAGATAGAGTTGTTCCCATGTTACCTAAAATTTTATCTAATGGTGCTTGTTCTTTACGTCCAAATGAGGAAAAATTAACTTTTTCTGCTGTATTTGAGATAAATAATAAAGCAAAAATTATTAATAAATGGTTTGGTAGAACAGTTACTTATTCTGATAAAAGATTTGCATATGAAGAAGCTCAAGCTATCATAGAAACTAAAAAAAATCATGTGCCTTCTAATGTTTCAATTACAGGAGAAGCATATGATGTTAAAAAAGAAATATCAGATGCTATTTTAAAATTAAATGAATTATCTAAAATATTAAGAGAGAACAGAATGAAAAATGGAGCCATTTCTTTTGATAGGGTAGAAGTAAAATTTAATTTAGATAAGGATGCAAATCCTGTCGGCGTTTACTTTAAAGAAGCTAAAGACGCTAATAAATTAATAGAAGAGTTTATGTTATTAGCTAATAAAAAGGTAGCAGAATTTATAGGAAAAAATAACAATCAACCAAGTAATAAAACTTTTATATATAGGGTTCACGATGAACCGGATGTTGAAAAGTTAGCAACTTTACAAAATATTGTTTATAATTTTGGATATAAAATGGATACCCAAACCAGAGAAAGCACTACACAAAGTTTAAATAAATTATTAAAAGATGTTCACGGCAAAGCAGAAGCAAATATGATTGAAACATTAGCAATAAGATCTATGAGTAAAGCTGTTTACACCACTCAAAATATTGGTCATTATGGATTAGCTTTTAATTATTATTCTCATTTTACATCACCCATTCGTAGATACCCTGATGTAATGACTCATAGATTATTACAACATTATTTAGATGGAAAAAACTCACCAAAACAAGAAGATTATGAAGTAAGATGTAAGCATACTTCAAAACAAGAAGAACTTGCTTCAAAAGCAGAAAGACAATCTATTAAATATATGCAAGTTAAATATATGCAAGATCATTTAGATGAAGAATTTACTGGAGTAATATCAGGTGTTACCGAATGGGGAGTTTATGTCGAAATAACCTCCAATAAATGTGAAGGAATGGTAAGGATTAGAGATATAAAGAATGATTATTACATTTTTGATGAGAAACAATACGCAATTGTTGGTCAAACAACAAAACATATTTATCAATTAGGAGACGAGGTAACTGTAAAAGTGAAAAATACAGATTTAGAAAGAAAACATTTAGATTTTACACTTATAGAACAATAGATTATTAAAAAATAAGTTTATTTAATAAAGATTTGCTAATTAAAAATAAAATGAAAAATTACACCCTATTATTTATTATATTAATCAATACATCATTATTTTCACAAACAACTAAGACAACTTCTCTTGGTGATTTTTATAAAATAAAAATATTTAACGGCATTAAATTAGAATTAATAAAAGACCAAGAAAACAAACTAGAAATACTAGAGGATAAAACAAATAAGGTTAGATTTAAAAACAGTAATGGTGTTTTAAAAATAAGTTTAAAATTTCCAGATAATTTATCTGTTAATGAAGTAAAAGTTAAGTTATATTACAAACAAGATATTCAAGTAATAGACGGAAATGAAGGTTCTATAATTACAGGAAACAATATCAATCAAACACACTTAGAAGTAAAAGCACAAGAAGGTGCAACCATTCAATTAGATATAAATACTAAACATTTAAAGGTTAAATCAATAACAGGGGGTATCATTAAACTTACCGGAAAAACTAAAAACCAAGAATTGGAAGTAGATTTATATGGTGTCTATCATGGGTATGGTTTAGAGACCACAGATAATACAACTGTAAAATCTGGAATTGGGTCTAAAGCAGAGTTAAAAACAGGGGAAACATTAAATGCTAAAGTAAGTTTTGGTGGATCTATTTTATACAAAGGAACCCCAGAAGTAAAACAAACAAAAAAAGTAGCGGGTGGAATTATAAAGCAAATGAATTAATTCATAGAAACGTTTTTGTATCTTTGTTAAATAAAATTAAATTAAACAATGATTTTCAATATTTTTCTTTTAGGTATGCCAAGCGTAGGTTCTTGGGTAATAATAGCTTTAGCTCTTTTATTATTTTTTGGTGGAAAAAAAATACCAGAACTCATGAAAGGATTAGGCGGAGGTATTAAAGAGTTTAAAAAAGCTTCAAAAGACGATAAAAAGGAAGAAGAAAAAATAGAAGAAAAAAAATAACCTTTTAATAAACCTAAGTGAATAACTTAGGTTTTTCTATAATTTAACAGCAGTTCCAGAGGCTGTTACCATTAACATTCCTCCATTCTTACCAACCGTTTCATAATCTAAATCAACACCAACAATAGCACTTGCTCCTAACTTAGCGGCATTCTCCGTCATTTCTCTTAAAGCAGTGTCTTTTGCTTCTCTAAGAACTCTTTCGTAAGAACCAGATCTCCCACCAACAATATCTCTTATACTAGCAAATAAATCTTTAAAAATGTTTGCCCCTATAATAGTTTCGCCGGTAACTATTCCTAAATAGTCTTTTACAGGGCTACCTTCAATAGTGTTTGTTGTAGATAGTATCATAGCTTATTTATCTAAATTTTTCTTACTTTTTTTCATAGCTTCTCCAATCTGATTACTAGCTGTAAAGCTAGCAACCATATCATTTAACATTTGACTTCCTGCTTGAGGTGAGTTGGGTAATAAAATTAAATTACTATTTGTTTCTTGACCAATAGACTGAAGCGTATCATAATGTTGCGTTACCACAATTAAAGCAGATGCTTCTTGTGAGTTAATTCCTACCTTATTTAAAACTTCAACAGACTCTTCTAAACCACGAGCAATTTCTCTTCTTTGGTCAGCAATACCCTGTCCTTGAAGCCTTTTACTCTCAGCTTCAGCTTTTGCTTTCTCAACAATTAAAATACGTGCGGCATCACCTTCGTATTGAGCTGCTGTTTTTTCTCTATCAGCAGCATTAATCCTATTCATAGCGGCCTTTACTTGAGCATCTGGATCTATATCCGTCACCAATGTTTTTATAATATCATATCCATACTCCATCATTGCGTCGTTTAACTCTGATTTAACCGCAATAGCAATATCATCTTTTTTAACAAAAACATCATCTAATTTCATTTTAGGAACTTCAGCTCTTACTACATCAAATACATACGAAGTTATTTGGTCATGTGGATAGTCTAATTTATAAAAAGCCTCGTAAACCTTGTCTTTTATAACTTTAAATTGAACAGAAACTTTTAATTTTACAAAAACATCGTCTAGCGTTTTCGTTTCTATAATTACATCAAGTTGTTGAATTTTTAAACTCATTCTACCAGCAATTCTCTGTACAACAGGCACCTTTAGTTGGAAGCCAGATTGTCTAATATTACTGAAACGACCAAAAGTTTCTATAACAGCAGCAGTTTGTTGTTTTACTATAAAAATTACACCATAAAGAGCAAAAATGACAAAACCAATAACAATAGGTAAAAAGAAAGAAGACATAAACGTAGTTTTTAAGTGTTAATACTAAATAAATTTAGATAAAAGAAAGCTTATCTACAAAATAAGACGCAATAAAGAATTAATGTTACAAATTTTATAACTATTTCTTTTTGTTAGAAGCGTTATATTTCTTCCATTTTTTTAGTTGCTTTTCAGATAATATTTCTTCTAATTCCAAATTTAATTTTTTCTTTTTTTCCTCAATAGTACTTATTATGGGTTTAAAAGACTCTGTTACTTCTTTATTGGCTATTTGCAGCACAGTATAATCTCTATTTTTAATTGCTTCTTTTTGAGCAGCTTCCATTTTTGATTTTCCTTCTGAAAATAAAAAAGTATTGATTCTTTTAATTTGTTTTAACTCTTTATTGTAGGAATTTAAAATTGAAGAAACTTTTAGATAAGCATCTGAAGATTTTTTTATCCCTGTTTTTTTTGTAACCTTGTCTATGTTGTAAAAAACTAAACCAACAGCTTTTTCTACATCAATTTTTGGTGCTCGAGGTTGCTGTGCTGCTCGAGGTTGCCGAGGCTGCATACCTTGTCTTCTATTGAACTGAGAATTGTATTGTGCTTCTGCAAAAAGTGCAGAAAAAAACAAACAAATAAAAAGGACTTGTTTTATCATGACAGCGTGTTTATAATTTTGTGTATGCGAATAATAGTCTCTTTCTTTCCTATCATTTCAATAATATCAAATAAATGAGGTCCTTTCATATCACCCACTATAGCTAGTCGAAGAGGCTGCATAATTTTTCCAAAACCTATTTCTTTTGATGAAATCCAGTTTTTAATATCTTCTTCTATAGCAGAAGAAGAAAAATCATCAATAGAGGAAATTAGAGAGGCTGCTTCTTTCATTAATTCTCCTGTGTTTTCTTTCCATTGTTTTTTGCTCGCTTTTTCATTGTATGAAGTAGGCGTCTCAAAAAAGTAACTACTTAAACCCCAAAAATCTTTTACAAAAATGGCTCTTTCTTTTATTAGAGAAATGACTTTATTTATGTAATCATAAGGCGAATTTAACCCTTTTTCTTTAAGTATGATTTCATAAAGTTTAGACAGCTCATCATTTGTTTTATTTTGAAGGTATTGCTGGTTAAACCAATTAGTTTTATCTAAATTAAATTTTGCCCCTGATTTACTAACCCTTGAAAGTTCAAAGGATGAAATTAAATTGTTTAGCGTAAAAAGCTCTTGATCTGTTCCTGGATTCCAGCCAAGTAAAGAGAGCATATTAATGAATGCGTCTGGAAAGTAACCATCTTCCTTGTATCCTCTTGAAACTTCTCCAGTTTTTTCATTTGTATAAGCCAAAGGGAAAACGGGAAAACCTAATTTATCACCATCCCTTTTGCTTAGCTTTCCCTTGCCAACAGGTTTTAAAATAAGCGGAAGATGCGCAAATTTAGGAACAGGCCATCCAAAAGAGTTGTAAAGCAACACGTGTAAGGGTAAAGAAGGTAACCATTCTTCTCCGCGGATAACATGACTAATTTTCATTAGATAGTCATCAACAATATTTGCTAAATGGTAGGTGGGCATTCCATCAGATTTAAACAAAACTTTATCATCTAATATATTTGTATCTATATTTATAACCCCTCTTACTTCGTCATGTAAAATTAATGATTCATCTTTAGGTGTTTTAAAACGAATTACAAAATCGTCACCGTTTTCAATTCTTTTTTTGGTTACATCACTTGGTAATACTAATGAATTAATTAAACGTCCTTTTTCTCTGTTATGCCAGTTATATATAAAAGTTTTACCTTGTAACTCATGCTGTCTTCTGTGTTCATTAAGTTGGTCTGACGTGTCAAAAGCATAATATGCATTTCCGTTTTTTACTAACCTTTCTGCGTATTCTTTGTAAATACTTTTCCTTTCGGACTGTCTGTAAGGACCATATTTTTCATTTTTACCAGGACCTTCATCAAAAGGAATATTACACCAATTTAAAGAGTCTATAATGTATTTTTCTGCCCCAGGAACATATCTATTTTGATCCGTGTCTTCTATTCTTAAAATAAAAGTACCGTTCATTTTTTTTGCAAACAAGTAGTTATATAAAGCGGTTCTGACCCCACCAATATGAAGTGGTCCTGTAGGGCTAGGGGCAAAACGAACACGAATATTAGATTTCATTTAATGTAAATTTAGACCACAAAGATACCTTTCTAATATCATATACAAAAAGCATTTTATAGCGCACTTATTTGATAAAAATCTTAACTAATTATTTTTAAAAACATATATATAAAAGTATTATTTTTATTGAAGAATGCAACCATTAACAAACATTGAAAATAAGTTAGCTCTTTTTTATAAAAAGTATTATAAGAACGAGCTTATTAAAGGCTGTATTTTCTTTTTTTCTCTAGGTGTATTGTATTTAATTATTACAGTTTATGTAGAGTCTGTATTGTGGTTAAAGCCTATAAATAGATTTCTTTTATTTTGGCTCTTTATCGTTATAGAGCTTTTATTGTTCTATAAGTTTATACTTATTCCAATAATTAAATTATTTAAACTTAAAGAAGGAATTAATAATATAGATTCTTCAAAAATTATAGGAAATCATTTTCCAGAAATTAAAGACAAGCTCTTAAATTTACTTCAATTAAAACAAGTTAATAAAACCTCTGAGCTATTAATTGCAAGTATAGAGCAAAAGTCTGATGAGTTAACTCCTTTTCGTTTTTCAGAGTCAGTAAGCTTTCAAGCAAACTTAAAGTATTTAAAATATATATTATTACCAGCGGTGTTTTTTTCGTTGTCTCTAATAAGTGAGCTAAATTTAGATTTCACGCAAAGTTTTAATAGGGTTGTAAATTATCAATCAGAATTTTCACCACCAGCCCCCTTTACAATTTCTTTACTAACATCCTCTTTAGATGTTGTTGAGGGTCAATCACAAAAAGTATTAATTGTCTCTAAAGGAAACACCCAACCTAATGAAGTAAAAATAACCTACAACAATCAAACCTACTTTACAAAGAATGAAGGGAAGGGTTTTTTTTCTTTTACATTTTTAAATGTAATAAATCCGATAGATTTTTATTTTGAATCAGGAATCGTATCCTCTCCCTTTTACACTATTAATGTTATTAAAACCCCTCGAATAAAAAACATAAAAATAAAATTAGATTATCCATATTATACAAAAAAACAAGATGAAATAATAGAGAACACAGGGAATTTTATTCTTCCAGAGGGCACTAAAGTTGAGTGGAATATAGATTCAAAACAAACAGACTCTATTGCTTTTATTGAAGGGGAAAGAAGGTTGTTTTTTAATAAACTAAAGAAAGATGGCTTTAATTTCAAAAAAACGATAAAAAACAACTTGGAATATAAAATTAGTTCATCTAACGCCAATCTCAAAGATTTTGAAACGCTTTCTTACAAAATAAAAGTTGTAAAGGATGAATACCCAACTATAACGATACAAACAAATATTGACAGTTTATACGGAGGAGAGGCCTTATTTGCGGGAAAAGTCTCTGATGATTACGGTTTAAAAAACTTAAAAGTTATTTTTTACGATCAAAGTAAAAAAGACAATGTTAGTATAGAGCCAATAAAATTATCAAAAGAAAACACTCAAACATTCTTTTATCAGTTTCCAGGATCTACAACTATAGAAGACGGTATAGACTATGAAATCTATTTTGTGGTGTCAGACAACGATATCATTAATGGAAGCAAATCCGCAATAAGTAAAAAATATAGTTTTAGAAAAAAAACAAACAGAGAGGTTCTTCAAGAGCAATTTAAAGAACAAAGAGAAAGTATAAACACTTTAGAAAACATCTTCGAAAATAATAGGTTAGAGGAAGAGAAACTTTTTAAAATCCAAAATGAACTAAAAAACAAAAAAGAGTTTAGTTGGAGAGATAAGAATAAAGTTAAAAACGTTATTGATAGACAAAAAAAGTATAATGAAATGATAGAGCGTCAAGCGGAAAAATTATATAAATCTCTTGATCAAAATAAACAAGTAAATAGACTTAGCCAAAGTAAGACAGATAACTTAAAAGAAAGGGTAAAAGAACTTTTAAAAAGTGACAAACAAAAAAGAATACTATCTGAACTTCAAAAATTATCAGAAAAAATCAATAAAGAAGATTTCATAAAAAAAGCTGAAAAACTTGCTAAAAACAATAAACAACAACAAAGGAGCCTTGAAAGTTTGTTAGAATTAACAAAACGCTTTTATGTTGAAGAAAAAACAATTCAACTAGCTATCAAGATTCAGGAACTTTCTAAAAAACAACAGAATCTAGATAATTCCCAAGATCTTGCCTTAGAGAAACAAAAAACAATTGGAAAAGAGTTTAAGGATATATCAAGAGAATTAGATCAATTAGTTAAAGACAATCAGGGTCTAAAAGATCCAATGAGTCTTCCTGACTTAAAGGAAATAGAAAACGATGTAAATGAATCTCTTGTTAAATCTGAGGAAAAACTATTTCAAAAAGATAATATTTCAGCAAAAAAAGAGCAGGAAAAGTCTTCCAAAAAAATGCAAGAAATGAGTAATAAAATACAAAACTCAATTTCAGAAATGCAATCTAATAGTGTCGACGAAAATATAGAAGACCTTAGAAAAATCTTAGAAAACCTTCTTGTTTTTTCGTTTAAACAAGAAGAATCTTTGTTGAGGTTTAAAGAGTTGTCTTCAGGCCATCCAGATTTTGGGAAAGAACTAGCAAAACAAAATCAACTTAAAACATATTTTGAGCACGTAGATGATAGTTTATTTGTGTTATCTATGAGGTTGCCAGAATTAACCTCAAAAATTCAAACAGAATTAACAAACACACATTACAATTTAGATAGATCTTTAGAGAATTTTGCCGAAAACCGTTTTGATAGTGGTTCAGCTAATCAACAATACGTTATTACATCAGCTAATATCCTTTCTGATTTTCTTAGTAACTTGTTGAGTAACCTAAAGAATAGTAAAAATTCATTAGGCCAAAAAGGAAAAAAAAATTCTTTTAGCTTACCAACCATTATAGAAAAACAAAAAGGTATTTCAGAAAAGTTAAAAAACGGACTCCAAAAAAACAAAAAAAAGGGTCAAGATGGAGATGAGGGTAAAAAAGGCCAAAAAGGTTCTAACGGCTCAAAATCCAATACTGAATTTAAAGAAGGGGACCAAAGTGAAGATATTTTCGAAATATTTAAACAACAGAGTTACCTTAGAGAAACTTTAATTAAGATTATGGACACAGAAGGTGATTCTAACGGAGCTTTCAAAAGAGCTATAAAATCAATGGAGCAGCTAGAAAATGAAATAATAAATAACGGTCTTACTCAGTCTTCACTTAAAAGAATGCAGCAGTTAGAATATCAATTATTAAAACTTAATACCGCATTAGTTAAACAAGGAAAGGAAAAGAAAAAGAATGCCACGCCAAATACTTCAAGTTATAAGAATAATAATTTAAAACAACTACAATTTAAAAAGCAGTTTTATAACCAAATAGAGATATTAAACAGACAATCGTTACCTTTGCAGCAAGATTTTGAAAAGAAAGTGCAAAAGTATTTTTCTAAAAAAAACAAAGAGTGATCACATTTAATTCAGAAACATCTTTTACGCCAAAAAACCAAAAGAAACTAGCAGAGTGGATTAGTAATGTCATATCATCTGAGGATTTTGAAGTTGGTGAAATTAATTACATTTTTTGTGATGATATTTATCTCCACAAAATAAATCAAGAGTTTCTCAAACATGACACCTATACAGACATAATTAGTTTTGATTACACATTAGGAAAAGAAGTTGGCGGAGACATATTTATTTCAATAGAGCGAGTGCTAGAAAATGCAGAAAAATTTAATGAAGTATATGAAAATGAATTACATAGGGTTATGATTCATGGTGTTTTACACTTTATGGGTTATAAAGACAAAACAAAAAAAGATAAAATTTTAATGAGAACAAAGGAAAACGAAAAGATTTCTATCATAAGTGATTAAAAATCAAGCAGTTGTGCTTTGTTTCACGTGAAACAATAATGAGTTTACTTACTACAAAATATGATGTAATAGTTGTTGGAGGGGGTCATGCTGGAAGCGAGGCTGCCGCCGCAAGTGCCAATATGGGCGCTTCTACTTTATTAATTACAATGAGTCTTCAAAATATTGCTCAAATGAGTTGCAACCCTGCTATGGGAGGTATTGCAAAAGGTCAAATTATTAGAGAAATTGATGCATTAGGGGGGTATAGTGGTATTGTTACAGATAAAACAGCAATTCAATTTAAGATGCTCAACAAGTCTAAGGGTCCAGCAATGTGGAGCCCTAGGGCTCAATCAGACAGAATGATGTTTGCAGAGTGTTGGAGGAATATGCTAGAAGGAACAGATAATTTAGACTTTTACCAAGATTCCGTTAACGGGCTCCTTTTTGAAGGAAATAAAATTTCAGGCGTAAAGACTGCATTGGGTCTTCATATTAAGGCTAGAACTGTTATTGTAACCGCAGGAACGTTCCTAAATGGTTTAATTCATATTGGCGAAAAAACCTTTGGAGGAGGTCGTGCCGGTGAAAGCTCTTCTACAGGTATTACAGAAGACCTTGTATTAAAAGGTTTTGAATCCGGAAGAATGAAAACAGGAACCCCTCCAAGAGTAGACGGAAGGTCTTTAGACTATTCTAAGATGGAGGAACAGCCTGGTGATCAAATAACAGAAACTTTTTCTTATTTAGATACATCTCCTCTAGAAAAGCAAAGATCGTGTTATCTCACTCATACAAATTCCAAAGTTCATGAAATACTAAAAGAAGGTTTCGATAGGTCTCCGATGTTTACTGGTAGAATACAGTCAACGGGCCCACGATATTGTCCATCAATCGAAGATAAAATAGATCGTTTTGCATCCAAAGATAGGCACCAAGTTTTCGTAGAACCTGAGGGCTGGAATACGGTAGAGATATACGTTAATGGTTTTTCCACATCACTGCCAGAAGATATACAAGACAAAGCTATTAGGCACATCCCTGGTTTTGAAAATGTTAAGTTTTTTAGATATGGTTATGCTATAGAATATGATTACTTTCCACCGACCCAGCTTAAACATTCACTAGAAACTAAATTAATTGAGAATCTATTTTTTGCTGGTCAGATTAATGGAACCACTGGTTATGAGGAGGCCGCCGCTCAAGGTCTAATGGCAGGTGTAAACGCAGCCTTGAAAACTCAAGGCAAAGAACCATTTACCCTTAAGAGAAGTGATGCATATATTGGTGTTTTAATAGACGACTTAATCACTAAGGGTACAGATGAACCCTATAGAATGTTTACTTCTAGAGCAGAATACCGAACGCTTCTTAGGCAAGATAATGCAGATAGTAGGCTAACACCTCTAGGTTATAAATTAGGTTTAGCATCAAAAGAGCGCTTAGATAGAGTAATCGAAAAACAACAGAAAACGGCAAAGTTTATAAAGTTCTTAGAAAACACAAGTGTTACAAAAGAGCAAATAAATCCAATACTTGACCGTAAAGGGCTATCTAAAATTAACCAATCTGTTAAGCTTTATAAAATTACCGCTAGACCCCAATTAAATTTATCAGACTTTAAAGAATTGGCCTGCTTACAAGACTTTATTCTTTCTGAAAACATCGGGGAAAAAATTATAGAACAAGTGGAGATTCATCTAAAATATTCCGGTTACATAGATAAAGAGAGGTTAAATGCAGATAAGTTAAACAGGTTAGAAAATGTAATCATCCCTCAGTCTTTTAATTATAAGAAAGTGAATTCTCTTTCTCATGAAGCTAAAGAAAAACTTAGTAAAATTCAACCAACAACTATTTCTCAAGCTAGTAGAATAAGTGGTGTTTCGCCAAGCGATATTTCTGTCTTGTTGGTTTATATGGGGAGGTGATTTTAAAAAAACACTCAAATGTTCCTCGTGGAACAATATAATATATATGTCACAGAAAACAGACTTTTTCAAAAATTTAAAACCGTATTTAAATTGTAAAGACCATTCTGTTTCAGGTGAGGATTATAGCGTTATGTTTAACGATGAATACAAGATGTTGGTAACAAAGCCAGTTCCTAAAAACCTATCTAATTATTATAAGAGTGAAGATTATATTTCTCACACAGACTCCAAAAAAACTTTTTTTGATAAAGCATATCAAGCCGTAAAAAGGATCACTCTTAAACGTAAATTACGATTAATTAATGAAAGTTTGCTCCTTCAAAACAGTTTGTCTAGACCAGCAAAAAATATTTTAGATGTTGGTGCCGGCACAGGAGAATTTTTAAAAGTTTGTAAAAACAATTCTTGGAATGTTTTTGGGACAGAGCCAGACAATGACGCTAGAAATGTAGCTGCTAAAAAAGGAATTGTACTTGAGGAGAATGTATCAAAATTTTCAAACCAAAAATTTGAAATAATAACGCTTTGGCATGTTTTAGAACATGTAGAAAACTTATCAGAGTTTATTTCAAATTTAAACAATATGCTTTCCGATTTCGGAAGATTGATCATTGCAGTACCTAATTTTAAGAGTGAAGATGCAAAGTATTATAAAGAATTTTGGGCTGCTTTTGATGTCCCTAGACATTTGTGGCATTTTTCTCAGCAATCAATTCATCGTCTTTTTTTAAAGGAGCAGATGTTCGTCGAAAAGACAATTCCTATGAAATTTGATTCTTATTATGTTTCTCTCTTGAGCGAAAAGTATAAAAACGGAAAGACAAACTTTATGAGCGCTTTCTTCAGAGGCTTCATCTCAAATTGGAGGGCAAGGACTACTTCTGAGTATTCCTCTTTGATTTATGTTATAAAAAAGCAGAATTAGCGACAACAAGGCTTTTTAAGCAATCTTCTCAAGTTGTTTAAACACTACGCTATAAAAAAAAATAAAATTGCTTAAAACAAAAGTTTAAGACGGTTTTATAATCAGGTTTTTCTATGCCTTTTATTCATTGCATCAATTTTAACTATGACATTAAAAAAACCCCAAAGAGGGTAATGATAAAATAGACTGCTAGCGTCATCGCTCCTGCATAATCTTTTGCCAAACGTTGGCCAATAAGTAAGAAAATTAGGGCAATAGCAGAGAGCTCCACACCTATTAATGCAATTTCCTTGAGACCAGATGAGTAAATCTGATAAGTTCCGATTATCATAAAAATACCTGCAGCTATTTCAATGGTTAAAATAATAGCTAGTAACAAAGGGACATTATTTCTTAAAGGAGAATTTTTAAAATGAGATTTTATAAACTCAATATTACCTTTCCAGTCTAATATTTTATCAATTCCAGATTGCATAAAAGTAACAATTAAAAAAAGCAAGATTAATATTTCTGTTGGATGGTTTGATAGAATTTTCATTTGATATGATCCTTTAGGTTTTTGTAGGCTAATTTAATGTCTTTTATTGTAATCATCGAATTGTTTATAAATTAGACCCTCTTGAGATAGTTGTTTTTTAGCAAAAAAGCATAAAGTACTTAAATTGAGCTTATTAAATTCTACTCGAAGAAAACTTTTCTTTAATTTTAGAAATAATGGTTTTTGCTAATTTTTCCTTGCTTTCTTGAGTCCATCCACCTACATGAGGCGATAACAAAACATTTTCAGCTGTAATCAAATATTGAAATGCATCGGGTATTAGATTTCTAGAAAATAGATTTTCAAATGAGGACTTTTCATACTCTAAGACATCCAATCCTGCACCCAGTATTTTCCCAGATTTTAGTGCCAACACCAAATCTTTTGTTACCACAGATTTCCCCCGAGCTGTATTGATCAACCAAAAATTCTTTTTAAAACTTTTGATAAATGAAGTATTTATCATTTTTTCTGTAAGTGCTGTTTGTGGAGTATGAAGGCTTAAAACCTCTGCTTTTTCTTTCAGTTCCTCCAAAGAAACTTGTTTGCAATTTTCATCACCAACAGATGGTTTAATATCGTAACATAAAACCTCAACATTAAAACCACGAAGTTTTTTAGCGAAAGATTTCCCCATATTTCCATACCCAATTATGCCGATTGTTTTCCCATCCAACTCTACCCCTCTATTTTCTTCTCTAAGCCAAACCCCTTGCTTAACTTCTTTATCTGCTTTATTAAGATTATTAAATAGAGATAATAACATTCCTAAGGCATGCTCACCAACAGCATTTCTGTTTCCTTCAGGCGCAGCAATTAATTCTATTTTTTTTGTTAAAGCGTATTCACAATCTATATTTTCCATACCAGCCCCTACTCTAGCTATAAATTTAAGGTTTGTTGCTTTTTTCAAAAATGATTTGTCAATAGCGAAACGACTTCGTATGACAATTCCATCATATCTATTTATTTTTTGTTCAATTTCGGATTTAGAAGAAGAGTAGTCTTCGTGGTTCTCAAACCCGGCAGATGCTAACTGCTCAATGAGAGAAGGGTGATTGGTGTCTATATGTAGTATTTTCACAAATCTAGTATTGTTCTTTTTTATTGGGGAAGTTTTTACTTTTTACGTCAGAGATATAGTTTTTAAAAGCAGATGTCATTTCCTCATATAAATCTAAGTATCTTCTTAAAAATCTAGGATTAAATTCGTGTGTCATTCCTAACATATCATGGGTTACTAAAACCTGACCATCAACCCCACTTCCAGCGCCAATTCCTATAACCGGGATAGAAATAGAGTCAGCAACTTTTTTTGCTAAAGCAGCTGGCACCTTTTCTAAAACTATTGCAAAACATCCAAGTCTCTCCAGCATTAACGCATCTTCCAATAGTTGTTCTGCCTCCTGATCTTCTTTAGCACGCACAGTGTAGGTGCCAAATTTATAAATTGATTGAGGGGTTAAACCTAAATGCCCCATCACAGGAATACCTGCGTTTAATATTCTTTTTATAGATTCTTTTATTTCGCTACCACCCTCTACTTTTATGGAATGCCCTCCGCTTTCTTTCATAATTCTAATGGCAGAACGTAGCGCCTCTTTTGGGTCAGATTGATAAGTTCCAAAAGGTAGGTCTACCACCACTAAAGATCGATCAACAGCCCTAACAACAGAACTTGCGTGATATATCATTTCATTCAATGTAATTGGTAAAGTTGTTTCATGGCCAGCCATAACATTAGAGGCAGAGTCTCCAACAAGAATTACATCGATACCTGCACCATCTACAATTTTAGCCATGGTATAGTCATATGCTGTTAACATTGAAATTTTTTCTCCATTAGCTTTCATTTCTACCAATGACCGAGTAGTAATTCTTTTGTATTGCTTTTTAGCTAAAGACATAATTTTTTAATTAAGGTTTTGTAAAAGTACTAAATATCATAAGATATGTACACTGCTTAAAAAATAAAGAAAAGCACTTCTTAATAAATTATAAATTTTTTCTCCACCCATTTTGTAATCCATAGTTCTTTAGCACTTCAAAAAAATAAAACAATGTATCTTTGATACAAGATTATAATGATAATTTAATCACTTGTTTTGCATAAATTAGACCCAAATAAATGGATAGATAAATACTCAGACTATCTTTTTAAATACACCCTTGCAAGGGTTAGTGATTACGAACTTTCAAAAGATATTGTTCAAGACACTTTTTTTTCTGCATTAAAATCCGCAAAGAATTTTGAAGGAAAGGCAACCGAAAGAACTTGGCTGGTATCAATTCTTAAAAGAAAGATAATTGACTATTATAGGAAGATTAATTCTAAAAAAGGGAAAGCAGAAGTTAGGATGAATTTCTATAATGATGGTGATAATGAGGGTGATTGGTTAGAGGAAAGAGTTCCTCAAACGTGGGACAATATGGCCGAAAAACAGTTGGAAAATAAAGAACTTCAAAATCAAATAAATTCTTGTATAGACAAGCTCCCAGAAAAATATGCAATGGTCTTTAAAATGAGAACGATACAAGAGATAGATACAGATGTTATATGTAATGAATTAGAAATTACTTCGTCTAATCTATGGGTCATAATTCATAGAGCTAGAACTCAGTTAAGAAGGTGTTTGGAAGATAATTGGTTTAATAAATAAAGAATGTTTAAAAAACTAAACATAACATGTAAACAAGCGGTTGCTATTTGTGACAAAAGCCAGTACAAAGAAGCTACTTTTTTTGAAAAAATTCAGCTAAATATCCATTTCCTATGCTGTAAAATTTGTACTAAATATTCAAAGCAAAATGTATTTTTAACAAAGCTTTGCAGCAACAAATCTAACGACGATAAAAAGAAACAAATCTCACTTTGTATGACCCCAGGCGAAAAAGAGTTTTTAAAAAAGGAAATAGAAAAAAGATACGTAAAAGAATAGTTTAATTTTTTATAAGAGCATGAATTTTCTTCCAGAAAAAATAGATGAATATGTAGTTGATAACTCGCAAAAAGAACCTCAAATACTTCAAGAATTAACAAAAGAGACCTGGCAAAGAGTCCTCAATCCTAGAATGTTAAGCGGTGCCTTTCAAGGACGAATTTTATCAATGATTTCTAAGATAATTAACCCGAAAGACATTTTAGAGATAGGAACTTATACAGGATATTCTGC
>Ga0213868_10001026_pt1 | contig 27020 bp, 18 predicted proteins | sample PICome_9_FD_160087 | JGI IMG/M metagenome (GOLD analysis project Ga0213868, IMG submission 160087) | Coastal seawater microbial communities near Pivers Island, North Carolina, United States - PICO127 | ecosystem: Environmental > Aquatic > Marine > Coastal | place: USA: North Carolina... | reverse complement strand
AAGGGCAATGGCAACGGCAACGGCAACGGCAACGAGAAATAACTCTGATCCTAAAGGATCATTATCGAGATAAGGGTAGAGTTTCCACCTTCTCTTTAGCTTTTCACCTGATCTAGCACTTTGCTAGTGAAATAGATTGGTGAGGAGTAAGCTAATCCGTTTACTTCTGACTTTTTAATCACGTGGTAGCCGTTATCCTAGGATACCAAGTCGCTAAAAACTGGTCTTAAACCCTACGTGTTAAAACTAACCCCGTGAAAACGTTTTTTACACTTCTTTTCCTCATTCACACTCTTCAAGGCGAGATCCTTTACGACACCGACTTTGATACCTTTCCCGCAGGCCCCAACAATTGGTCTGGAAACGATAATTGGATTTCGAACGATACCATTTCAGGTGCTCAGACCATCGATAGCAATGTTCTCCCCGGCCTCCTGAATACAGCAACTCTTGGTTTTTCACAACCGACCTCTCAATTCACTTTTGTCGCACTCGACCTCGATTACGACCATATCGCATCCGAAAAACCTATCGTAGAAATCAATACCCTTATTGGTATTGAGGACTCGACTAACGATCAACGGGACGATTTTTATCTCACTATTTACAATACGGTCGGAAATCGCATTGCCTCCATCCGCTTTGACAATCAACACCCAGAAATTACTGACTCACAATTTGGAATCTGGCGCGAAAATAGCACGAACCAGTTTGATACTCTGTTTGACTTTGCAGTAGGAGAACTTTTTAACCTCATCGCAACCGTCGATCTTGAGGAGAACACGTGGTCGGCATCCATCGACAGCATCCCCATTTTTGAAGACGCGCAATTCTCAAATTCGAGCGATCCTATCAACTTCGGCTTCCTCGCTTTCGAGTGGGCTCTCACAGCTCTTTCTACATCCAATCATGGCGACAACTTCCTTCTTGTGGCCGACATCAGCATACAATCCGTCGGCGACATGACCAAAGTCGAGGTGACGCATCAATTCGACTCTTTGGGCGGAATCAACTTAAACTGGCAAACCGCCGTTGGTTGGACCGATCAGGTTGAATATTCGACCGACCTCATCACCTGGTTTGACGACCTTCCAGAATCCACCTTTGAAGGACCCGACACACCTACAGCCATCAATTTTTCTCACGCCAAAGACCCCGAGGAGGCCTACCGCTTTTACCGCGTAAATCGAACACGAACTCCGTGAATCACACCCTCAACGATTCCCCATTCCAATTCACCTTGGAGGCATCTTGTGATACTACAAACCAAACAAATCGAGGAGGGCATAAAATATCCCTCCGCGAGGTCTACAACGCTACAATTAACAATGAATACGGGGCCAATTAAAATGGTCATTACGAGCTTTTAAAGGCTTCATTAAAGCGAGGTGTTCTGCCAAGCTACTGTTCTCTAGTTGGAATTCAAATTTACATCCTTCTCTTACCCCTTTCACCCACTCAATAACTACTTAGATGATGCCTCTATTTTCCCGTGCTTTTTCAACCGTCACCGCGGCACTTCTCCTCACCTTGGTCAGTCTAAAACCTATCTCCGCCGATGTGGTTATTCCGAATTCCATCAAAGCCTTTCACCAAGGCGATAGCCTAACCGGAAATGGCGCGGCATTACAGGTCATCAACGGAAGTGGTATGTCAAAACCCGATCCTAATGATCCATCGACCTGGACCGTCAACTCCACGGCATGGGCAGACGATTGGCAGGGATTTTCAACTCCGTCGGGTAACAATACCACATGGACCGTTCTTGATCTCGGTTCACCAACTCCCAATCTTGATCAAATCTACCTTTGGAATGTCCAAGAAAATAATGCTCGTGATCGGGGAACCAATCGCTTCAACATTTTCCACGCCACCTCCCCAACGGTCACGCCCCCCGCAACTAGCGGCACTGTCACCTCCTACAATTTTGCAAGCGGCGGATGGTCCAAAATCAACGGGACCTTTTCACTCGCCCAAGGCACTGGAAATGGCGATAGCGGGCAATCATTTGACGTTTCAGCGGCGGGTGGGGCCCGCTACATCGGCCTTCAACTTGTCAGCAACCACGGTGGCTTTCGCGTGGGATTCGGCGAGGTCGCCTTTACCACGAAGATTCCTACTGGGGCCCCTTCCGTCGTTACGCTCACTCCAACCACAATCACCTTCTCAAGTGCGACCATTCGGGGAAACCTTATTGAAGTGGGAACCAGTTTGCCCACCCTAAGTCTTTATTGGGGACCATCTGATGGAGGAAGCAACCCAGCAGCTTGGGCCAATAACAAAAATCTTGGGGGCCAAGCAGATCCCGGGGAATTCTCCTTAAGTCTAAACGGCCTACAACCTAACACCACCTACTTTTACCGCGCTTATGGAGCAAACGCTCAAGACGAGGATTGGGCATCTTCCAGCGAAACCTTCACGACGGCCTCCGCACCTCCCACCGTAGAAAACCTCGCCGCAAGTAACATCATGGGAACTAGCGCCACTATTGGGGCCACCGTCAACTCGACTGGCGGGGAAATACCCACCCTAGTTATCCATTACGGAGATAATAATGCCGGCACAGGCAATTGGGATTCGCAACTCGACCTAGGATTACAGACCAGCTCCGACAGCGGGATCATCTCAGGCCTCACTCCAGGAAAAACCTACTTTTTTCGAGCCGCCGCTACTAATTCTGCGGGGACCTCATGGGCCCCTTCAACCGCTACCTTTTCCACAACGGAAGTCAATCCACCGATGATCACCAACTCACCTGCAAGCCGAATCAACGGCACCTTCGCAACCCTAAACGGAGAAGTGAGTGATGCCGGCGGAGATCCCCCAACCGTCACCATTTACTATGGAACGACTGACGGAGAATCTACTCCAGAAAACTGGCAGCTTTCCGTTCCTGGCGGTAACCACCCCGGCTCATTTTCCCGCCTTATTTCTAACCTTCAACCCACGACGAAATACTACTTCCGCGCCTTTGCGCAAAACGCCGCAGGCAGCAATTGGGCCTCAACCTCCCAGACTTTCACGACGCCGGCTTTCACCCCACCTTCAGTGGTCATTAACGAAATCCATTACGACGAAGATAACAAAACGATTCGATCCGAGTTCATCGAACTATTCAACCCCAGTAACAATTCTGTTGATCTCTCTGGCTATTATTTTTCCAGCGGAATTGATTTCGAATTCCCAGCCGGGGCCATCCTTCCGGCAGGAGGTTACTTAGTCATCTCGGAAAATCCAGCGACCATGCTATCTCATTTTGGATATTCGGAAGCGTTGGGACCTTTCGCGAACGGATCCTCTCTCAAGAATTCAGGGGAACGGATCACTCTTCGTAATCCCGCCGGAACCACCATCGATGAAGTTGATTATCAACTCGGCTTTCCCTGGCCTACCGTAGGAAATGACATCGGCACCCCGCAAGTTAGCCCTTCTATCGAATTGACCAATCCTCTCCTCGATAACGATCTTGGAGGAAGCTGGCGAGCGTCCGGGTTTCCTGCCGCCACCTCAAACAGCGGAGGAGGAGGAGGCCCCGTTAACTACATCGCCAATACCGCAACCTGGAAATATCTCGACGACGGGAGCAACCAAGGAACCTCATGGCGTGCCAGCGAATTTGACGACTCAAGTTGGAGCAGTGGCGCCGCTGAACTTGGCTACGGAGATTCTGACGAGGTTACAACCGTGAATTCTGGACCCGCGGGAGGCCGCTACGCCACCACCTACTTCCGAGGTTCAACCAACATTCCTGATCCTTCCACATTCGTGAACTTCACTATCTCGGTCACCTACGACGATGCCTACGCCATTTACGTAAATGGCACGGAAGTTGCGCGTCACGCCGGCCTCACCAACAATGCCCCCTTCGACGAATACGCGAACAATACGGTTGGTAATAATGCCAATGATACTCTGACTATCCCCGCAAGTGCGTTTGTTCCAGGAACCAATATTATCGCAGTTGAGATCCACCAGGGCAGCAGTCGCAGTAGTGATATCAGCTTCGCCCTTTCCCTCACCGGAGAAATCTCAGGTGGAACACAGGGCAGTTTTGCTCCCACCCCTGGCGTAGCCAACCGATCTTACACGACGGCCGTGCCACCTCAGATTCGGCAAGTCAATCATCTCCCCAAGGAGCCAACCTCAGGCCAAGCCGTCGTGGTTACAGCCAAGATCTCCGACCCCGACGGCGTCGGTTCGGTAACCTTGCAGTATCAAGTCGTGAATCCAGGCGACTACTTCTCCCGCTATCTCAAGTTCAACAGCAACGGAACCTCTAATGAAGACCCCCGCTACGAAGACCCTGACGAATGGACCGACCTCATCATGACCGACGGTGGAACGGGTGGGGATGCCCTCGCTTTCGACTCTATTTTTACGGTCACATTACCCGCTACGCTACAAACAAATCGTCGCCTGATTCGTTATCGAATACTGGCCAGCGACACTCCCGGCGCCGAAATCACAGTGCCCTATAAGGATGATCCCCAACCTAATTTTGCCTACTTTATTTATGATGGGACTCCCGACTGGAGCGGATCCATCCGTGGAGGGGACGCGCCCGTGAACTACCCGGGTTCGTTGATGTCGAGTATTGCGACCTACTTCCTCCTGAGCAAAAACACTTGGGTCGATGACTCCCAGTTTGGGGGATACGGAGGCTCGGAATACCTTTGGCCCGGCACCATGGTCTATGACGGCCGGGTTTACGACCACATCCAATACCGCCCCCGTGGTGGCGTTCACCGTTACCAGTATGGCAAAAATTTCTGGAAATTTGATTTCGGTCGTGGGCAACGATTTGAAGCACGCGATCGCTACGGCAAAAAATATTCGCAGCCGTGGGATAAACTAAATTTTTCATCACTCGTCCAACAAGTAAATTTCAATCATCGCGGCGAGCAAGGTTTGTTCGAAGGGGTAGGATTCAAATTTTTTGAACTCAGCGGAGTAGAGGCATGCAACACACACTACGCTCAATTCTATGTTATTGATCAAGCCAGCCCGACTGGAGCAAATCAATACGAAGGCGACTACTACGGCCTCTATCTTGCCATCGAACAATTAGACGGCCAGTATCTTGATGAGCACGACCTTCCCGACGGTAATCTTTACAAAATTGAAGGGCATAGCGGTAGCTCTAACAACCAAGGCCCAACCCAAGTTGATAACCGCAGTGATGTTAGCAGTTTCATCAGTGGCTATCGAAACAGAACGCCAACCGCTCAATGGTGGGAAGACAATCTAGATATTGAAAAGTATCTCAGCTACCGAACCATCGTCGAAGGCATCCATCACTACGACATCGCCTACGGTAAAAACTATTTTTACTATCATAATCCGGAAACCTCCAAATTCGAAGTGCACCCATGGGACCTCGACCTTACCTGGGCGAATAACATGTATGGGAATGGGAACCATGATTTCAAATCGAAGGTCGCGCAAAACCCGGCTTTCAACACCCGCTACCAGAATCGCGTCCGCGAAATCATGGACCTCCTCTATAACTCAGATGAAGGTTATAAATTAATCGATGAAATGGTGCAAGACGTTTGGACTCCGGGAGCCCCTTCGCTAGTCAGCGCCGATCGCCGGCTATGGGACAACAACCCACGGATCAATCACCCCGACCGCTATTACGACGTCGCCTCCGATAAGGGCTTCGGAGGAATGGTTCAGGGCGCTAAAAACTACATTATCTCCCGCGGAAGCTGGATGGAAAGGAGCCTCCTCACTCAAAACAATAGTATTCCAACCACTCCAATCCTAACTTACTCAGGGGCAGCTGGATTTCCCAGTAATGGACTGCTTTTCACCTCTAGTAACTACAATTCAGCTACTTCGTTTGCAAAAATGGAATGGCGAATTTCCGAGATCTACGATCCCACCACAGCAAACTATGTTCCTGGAGATCCTTACCTCTATGAAATCGGAAATCCTGACACTTCAGGCGAATTGAGCTCCTTCGATTCGGACTACCTCTTCCCGACAGTTTCAGCCAAACCGGGCCAAACCTATCGTGTTCGAGTCCGCCATCAAGACACCGCTGGTCGTTGGAGTCACTGGTCGGAACCCGTCGAATTTATGGTTTCATCTCCAGACATCAGCCTCTTCGTCAACAATCTCCGCATTACCGAAGTTCACTACCACCCGGCTCCAGCCAGTGCCACGGAACAAGCCATGGGATGGACTGACTCAGATTTCGAATACCTCGAGCTTCAAAATATTGGAACAACTCCCATCAATATGACCGATGTTCGCTTTACCAAGGGAATCGACTTTGATTTTTCACAGGGAACCATCATTGAACCAGGGGCTTTCCTCCTCATCGTGAAAAACCAGACAGCATTCGCTTCACGCTACGGAGCCGGGCTTCCGATCGCAGGCGAATGGGATCTCAACGATAAATTGAGCAACGGAGGAGAGAACCTCAAACTCTCGCTCGGCTCTGGCACCGCCATCATCGAATTTACCTATGATGACAATGCCCCTTGGCCAACTTCTCCCGATGGAGGAGGCTCCAGCCTCACTCTCATCCTACCCACCGAAACCCTTCCCGGTGATCATTCAAACCCCCTAGCCTGGCAAGCAAGTCAACAGGCCGGTGGTACCCCTGGTATTACCGGGCCCGGCACTTCGAACTTCGAGTTGTGGGCTCAGAGCATTGGCCTGGGCGCCGGAGCCTCCATGACCGGCGACAATGATAGCGATGGTATGAATAACCTTCTCGAGTATGCCTTGGACTCCGACCCCATGAGCGATTCGAGCCATCGCCTTCCATCAGGAGCAACTGAGTTGATCGAGGTCGATGGGGTTACTGATCGCTATCTGACTCTCACGTTCCAACGGAATCTCGCTGCTTCCGAACTCACCTTTACCGTGGAGCTGTCCGACGATCTTACCGGGTGGAATGATAATACAGCCATCCCAGTTTCGGTAGCCAATAATGGCGATGGCACCGCCACCGAAGTCTGGCGCGCGCCCCTCCCCCTGAACGACGACTCCAGCCAGTTTGTCCGGCTTCGGGTTACTAACTAGTGAAGCATTAGCCCATCGGTATCAAAACACTCGCTAGCCAAACCACTGCGAATCCCACAACTCCCATCAGGGACAACATCACCGAAAAAGTCTTCAAGGTTTCGGTCTCATTCATACCAGACATCTTCGAGACGATCCAAAACCCGCTGTCATTCATCCACGGCAAGGGTTTCGACCCACAACCGATCGCAAGCGCCACATAAACCGAATGGAACCCCAACTCGGCATCCAAAACTATAGGAGCAACAATTCCTACCGCCGTAATCATCGCTACAGTGGCCGAGCCTTGTGCAAACCGAACCAAAGCTGTCAGGACGAAAGCTAGTAGTAGCACTCCACCGCCGCTTCCCACCATCCCCGAAAGCTCGCTGCCAATCCCGGTGTCTTTTAAAACGGCTCCAAATGCCGCACCGGCCGCCGTAATGAGAATAATCACGCCACCGCTCGATAGCGCCTCGTTAATCACTTTTTTCAATTCGCAATATTTGGCAGCTAATATCACCGCCATTCCCGCACCCAATGCCATTGCTATATTTTTTCCACTCACGATCTGAAGCCATCCTGGAAGATCTCCCTTCACCCCTAAAAAAGTGCCTAGACTAATCAGTATTAAGGGCAGAAGAATCGGTAGTAAAGACCAACCTAGCCCGGGTAATTCTTTCTGTTCCTCAAACTCAATTTGAGGACCTTCAATCTCGCGATAGGTGATTTCAAACTTTCTGTTCGCCCAACGCGCATAACCATACCCCACCGAAATCGTCACCACTCCCAGCATCAACCCTGCCGGGATCAACACTCCTAAACTCACCTCAAGACGATCCGCTACTAACAAAGGCCCCGGGGTAGGCGGCACCAGCGAATGGGCCATACTCGCCCCCGCCACTACACTCAAAAGCGCAAGAAGATAGACCTTTGGATTCGTGCGAGAAAAGGCTCGGACCAAAGGTAACATAAGATAAAAAACCGTGTCAAAAAACACTGGGATTCCGAGCACAAACCCACTTCCCAGAAAAGCGACTGGAGCGCGCTTCACTCCAAAAAGCGAAAGCAATCCTTTTACGATTCGTTCCGCAGCCCCACTCACTAAAAGGCACTGCCCGATGATCGCGGCAAGCGCGATCAAGATTCCGATCTTCCGGCAGCCCGTTCCAAATCCTTCCGCGACCCGATTCATCGCCTCCACACCTACCCCAGGTGTCAGAATCGATACCACGAAGGCTCCCAGCAACAATCCGAGAAAGGCATGCAGCCGGAGCCATAAAATCGAAAGAATCACCACCGCCAGCCCAACCAGGCAAATTTCAATCGCTCCCATCCACCCACCCTCACTAATCCTCCCTCATCGAGCCATTCAAAAATTCCTCTCTTTCCCCCGCACGCTCTTTCCTCCAATCTCAATCAACACATGAGCCGCCTCTCACCCGACCAACTTCGCTCACATCGCTTCTTCGCTCCGGACGATCTCCGTGCCTTCGGCCACCGTTCCCGGCACAAGCAACTCGGCATCAACGACGAGGAATACAAAGGGAAGCCCGTGATTGCCATTCTCAACACCTGGAACGACCTCCTCCCCTGCCATTCCCACTTCCGACAGCGCGCAGAAGAAATCAAGCGTGGGATCTGGCAAGCCGGTGGTTATCCCGTCGAAATGCCAGTCATGGGCCTAAGCGAGACCTTCATGAAACCCACCTCCATGCTCTATCGCAATATGCTCGCGATGGAGGTAGAGGAAACCCTGCGTGCCCATCCTGTGGATGGAGCCGTCCTTATGGGAGGATGCGACAAGACCGTTCCCGCTCTTCTGATGGGTGCCATAATGGTCGACATCCCCATCGTATTCATGCCCGGAGGCGCCATGATGCGTGCCTCCTGGCGTGGCGAGCCTCTAGCCTCGGGGTCAGATGTCTGGAAATATTGGGCCGAACGCGGAGCAGGCAATCTTTCCTGTGAAGATTGGGAAGACTTCGAAGACCATATCACACCGGGCCCCGGCCACTGCATGACGATGGGCACCGCTTCGACTATGACATCCATCACCGAAACCCTAGGGCTGACTCTACCTGGAGCCTCTTCCATCCCAGCGGTTCACGCTGCGCACTCACGCATGGCCGCAGCCTGCGGACTCCGCATCGTTGAAATGGTTTGGGAAGATCTCAAACCATCCAGATACCTCACGCCTAAGTCCTTCGAAAACGCCATCACTGCTGACATGGCGATCGGCGGATCAACCAACGCCATTATCCATATTACCGCACTCGCGAAACGCGCCGGCGTTGATCTGCCGCTTGAGCTTTTCGATGAAATTTCAGCAAAAACTCCCGTTCTCGCTAACCTGAGGCCATCTGGGAAATATGTGATGGCAGACTTCTTTGATGCTGGAGGACTTCCCGCTCTTCTCAATCGTATTCGTGACCACCTTCACCTCGACACTCCCACCGTTTTTGGCAAGACACTTGGCGAATGCCTTGATGGATCGGAAGTTTACAACGACGACGTGATTCGAACTCTCAACAACCCGATCGCCCAACAAGGCGGCACCGCAATTCTAGGTGGCAACCTAGCTCCCGATGGCGCCGTCATAAAAACCTCGGCTGCCACGCCAGAGTATCTGCATCACAAAGGACCCGCCGTCGTTTTTAAAGACTACCCCGACGTTCAGAAACGGATTCATGATCCTGCTCTCGGTATCACCGAAAACCATGTCCTCATCATGCAAAATGCAGGTCCCATCGGTGCTCCCGGAATTCCTGAATCAGGCATGCTTCCAATCCCAAAATACCTTCTCGAAAAAGGAGTGCGTGACATCCTTCGGATCTCTGACGCCCGCATGTCCGGTACTTCCTATGGCACCTGTGTTCTTCACGTCTCACCCGAAGCCGCTGTTGGTGGTCCACTCGCGTTGGTCGAAGATGGGGACCTCGTAGAACTTGATCTTACAAACCGAAAAATCACCTTACATGTAAGCGAGGAAGACTTGAAAGAACGTCACGCGGCCTGGACCCCACCCGAAAAACACTACTCGCGCGGATACGGAAAACTCTTTCAAGACGAAGTCACCCAAGCCAATGAAGGCTGCGACTTCCGCTTCCTTCATAACGATGGTTCCTGCACACCCAACCCCGGTATCCACTAAGTTTTTAACATCATGCAAACCTCACCAGTTACTCCCGAGCAACTCAATTCTTCTGTCATTGCGGTCCCCCCTTTGGCCCGTGATGCCGAACTCAAAATCAACCGCGGAGAAAACAGAAAAATCATCCGTCATATTGAAGCCGGAGGCATCTCCACGCTTCTTTACGGAGGCAATGCAAACTTCTACCACATCGCCCCCAGCGAATACGCAGAAGCCCTCGAAATCATCTCTACAGAAAGCGCAGAGAATACCCTTATTGTCCCATCCGTTGGTCCAGCTTATGGCACGATGATGGATCAAATTACCACTCTTCGTAACTTCAACTTTCCCACCGTAATGATTCTTCCTATGCAGGGCCTTACGACTGATACCGGCGTCGCCACTGGCTTTCGCAAGTTTGTTGAAACTTTGGGGAAACCAGCCGTCCTTTATATCAAATTCGAAGGCTACCTCGAACCAGAAACCGTTGCTCAACTCGTTAACGACGGCCTCGTTTCTTGGATCAAATACGCTATCGTTCGAGATGATCCTGCGAAGGATCATTATCTCTCACGACTCGTCGAAGTGGTCGATCCTCGACTTATTGTCAGCGGGATCGGTGAGCAACCCGCGATTACCCATCTTACTCGCTTTCAGATTAACGGCTTCACATCCGGCTGTGTTTGTATTCGGCCTGATCTCTCACAGAAAATGCTCACCGCCATTAACAGCGGCCAGCTTGACATCGCCGAGACCATCCGGAAGACATTCCAACCGCTCGAAAATCTTCGTAATGAAATCAATCCCATCCGAGTCCTTCACGAAGCCGTTGCCTCCACTAAAATTGGCAAGACCGGCCCTACTCTGCCCTTAATGAGCTCGCTTGAGCCGAGCGATGCCGCCCGGGTTGAAAAATGTGCTAAAGAGCTTTCAAAGAGCGATTTTTAAAAAACAATCATTCTCTTCCCGATGATAGCTCAGTTATCTATGGGACGACTTAAGCCTATTGCGATTTTATATTTGCTGAAAGGTATCATCAAAAAATTAGATTCCCCTTAAAATGAGAAAACTTCTTGCCCTAAATTTATTTTTTATTGGAAACGTCAGCGCAGATTTGGTCGGACATTGGCTATTTGATGAAGGCAGTGGAACGATCTATGCCGATTCTTCAAAAAATAAAAATGACGCCAGCGTGACCACGTCCACCGCTTGGTCTACCGAAATTCCCGCTACCCTTTTTGCCAATTCTACTTCTCTCGATCTCGACGGAACGACCCAATATCTTGATACGACATACGTCGGGATCGCCGGTAGTGCCCCGCGAACAGTTTCATTTTGGATGAAAACAACCATGACCGGAGCTAACGGAATCATTGCATGGGGAAACTCAACAAGCAATGGAGCCAAATGGCATATCAGGCTCAACGACAACGCTACAAATGGACCTGTTGGAGCAATCCGGACCGAGACCCAAGGAGATTATACCATCGGGAGCACATCTATTAATGACGGAAATTGGCACCATGTCACCAGCGTCTACCCACAGGGAGCAGGCGAATTAGGCACCGTGATCCACTACATCGATGGGGTGGCTGAAGCCCCGGGTGGCAATGGCGGATCAACCCAACCCGTCAATACCAGCATCGTCGCCGATCCAGTCACGATTGGGCGAAGAAAACAAGGCACTACCTTAAACTACTTTTCTGGAAAACTTGATGACGTCCGTATTTATGACCGTGCCTTATCCGCCACCGAAGTTACTCAGTTATCCTCTACCTCACCTGGTGCTGATGGATTGGTGATGTATTTTCCGCTTGATGAAGGGAGTGGGACCTTCGCCGAGGATCTTGGGAGCGGAGATCACGATGGCACTCTCATCACTCCTGCGCCGGTCCCACCAACTTGGAGCGATGACGCTCCAGACCACCTCTCCCATTCTCTCCTTTTCGCTAACAACAACGACCTTCTCTACACCCCGTATGAAGGTATCGGTGGCAGCGCCTCTCGATCTTTGACTTTTTGGTTTAAAACAAGCTTGGCAGGTGACAACGGAATCCTCGGCTGGGGTAATTCCAATCAGGACGGGCTCAAATGGCAGGCTCGCTTAAATACATCTGCGGTAGATGGTCCGGTCGGTGCTCTCCGGCTTGAGATTCAAAGTGGCAGAACAGTCGCCACCACCCCAGTGAACGATGACCTTTGGCATCATGGTGCGATCATCTTTGAAGAAGACGCCGATCCTGATATCTCCGATGTTGTCTTCTATCTCGACGGTCAACTTGATGCGGTAAGTCTATTCACCCCGGTTCCCATCAATACCACAAACACTGGAGGTCCCTTCGCTGTCACCTTAGGTGGCCGCGTGCAAGGCACCGCTATCCGTGGCTTCGATGGAAACCTCGCCGATCTTCGCATTTACGACAGTAGTTTGAGTCAAGAAGAAGTGAAAAGCATTATGACCGGCGGAATGACCAGTAGTCGAAATCTCGCGATTACCTCAATTGAATATAGGCCGGGAAATCCGAGGAGCGCGATGATCACCTGGCAGTCGAGACCGGGCCGCGCCTACCGTATCGAATCTAGCCCAAATCTTATGGGCCCCTGGAAAGAAGAGGCCGATTTTCTAGAATCACAAGGAAACACCACTCGCTACGTCGTCACTAGCATTCCAGCTAATACTCCAAAGCTATTTTTCCGAGTCGCCGAGGAATAAAATCATGACCCCAAGCTTCAAACCCCTCTATTCTCTCTCTTCTTTTTCTCGATCAATTCGCAGAAGAGCACTGTCAACAAGCTTTAAAGCAGATCCAAAGCTTTCATCAACGAAGTAGAGTCCCCAAGCCTCCTTTCCATTCTCATCTTCTCGCTTCGGATAGCCAACCAAATCGAGAATCTGGAAAGTGACAGGGCTTAGGTTGTCGATCTCCACCGAGTAAACGAGTGAAGGTTGGTCTGCGTAATCTCCGTGCGCATCACCAGTCTGGTTGATCTCAATGAAAAGCTTGTAGGGTGTCGAAGTGTCGGAATCAGCGGGTAAAATATAATCGGCGGGATCAAAAGAACCATTGGGAGTTGGGGTCGAAACAGCATCAATTTCATCGTCTTTTTGCGCCTCTTCCTTCGCCTTTTCCCACCCTTTTCTTTTGAATGACCAATAGGGAAGCACGGCGCTGATCTCATCAGGTCCCAGCAAGGTTTTGATATGGTAATCGCCCTGGTTTTCGAGCCAGATCGCTATCGCAGGCGGATCTTCTGGATCAAAGTTCGGTCCAGTTTTCACCGTCAGTTCCATCTCGTAATTATCGGAAGGAGCATACTGGTAAACCATCCCATCTTCCTTCACTTCAAATCGATCGAGGGCTGGGCCAAGATTTTGGCTCAGTCCCAGAACCGCTTTCACCGGAGCTGGTTGGCAAAAGAAGAGGGCGCTTAACCCAACTATCACTGCGATGATCAACCAAATTTTCGAACTCTTCAAATACCCTCTCAGCTGTCGACTATTATTAAGGATATGCACCACGATGAATGCCATGAAGATGAATCCCATCAAGGCGTGAAGCCCCACGATCTTGATCGAAAAAGGACGAAAAAACGAAAGTGCCCCTGTCACTGACATCACCAAAAAGGTAAACATAATCAGCAAGGAAGTGATCCTGCGCCGTGTTTTTCCGGGATCACTTATTTTCATCACTTCCCTGGAACAATGGCGCCATGTCTCTTCAACTCGCGATGAATCTCTTCCAGCGGAACTTCGAGGGGTGTCGTCTTTTGTGCCACCGCTAGCGATGCCGCCAATCCGGCAGCCTGTCCCATTCCCATGCAAGAGGCCTGAACCCGAAGCCCGGAGTTTGCCAAGCGGTCGCTCGAAACACAACGACCCGCCACCATGACATTACGGCTCGTCTTGGGAATGAGTGCACTCAGCGGAATCGTCGGAACTGTTCCCGGCTTTAATGGCTTAGGCTTCACTCCACTCTTAGTATGAAGGTCAACAGGATAGAAGGCATTGGAAACCGCATCCTCGAAAAGGCGGCCCTTCGTGTAATCATTCACCGTGATCATGGTCTCGCCTACAATACGGAAGCTCTCCCGAAATCCTGTTTCAGACTGGAGGTGCATTAAGCGCTTCTTTTCCTTCCTTACTTTTTCCAAAACCGATTTCCGCCCGGTGAGATTGGCGCGCGTCACGGTCCGTGAATTCGTAGAATCGGCGCCGTGAACATAAAGCCGGTGGAGTTGATGATGCCCAGGATTGTTTGCCACTTCTAAATTATAAAGCATCGATCCAGGTTGCGTTTCATCTTCACGGAGACGAGGCAACCCCAACATCCCAACCACTTCAGCTCCGCCGGTGCAATCGATGATCTGCTTGCACCGGACCCGTCTCCGTGTTCCAAACCCCACACAAATCACTTCCCAACCCTTCTCTGTTTTTTGAACTAATTGGGGGAATTCATGGTAAGCAATCGCCACTCCAGCCTGCTCGCACTTCTCCTCGGCCAGAATCGCAAACAAGAATTGGTTTACATAAACCTGATTCTGCCAATGCCGCTGGGGCACCTTGGCAAAGTTCGGAAATTTTCCGCCGTCCAACTCCACACATTCCTTCACGAGTTCCCAACCAATTCCAGCGATTACCTGCTTTCCCCAGGCGTCAAAAAGACCAGGAAAGGCGACCCCGCCCGTCGTGGTTGTTCCACCCAACTGTGCTCCCCTTTCCACTATTAAAGTTTTCGCTCCGGCACGCCCCGCCTGAATTGCAGCGATATTTCCAGCCGTTCCTCCACCCACCACGAGAACATCGACATCCTGAGTAACTTCAGCCTCTTTGACGCCCTGCTCGGTTTCAGCGGCCACTTCACTTGTTGAAGTAATAACCAACCCACCCAAGATAGATTTCTGGAGGAACTGGCGGCGGTCGGTTTGATCTAGATTTGGCATATAAATCTTTAGCGTAGCATCATTTTCTTATCGATACTTGAAGCCACTGTCATCGAAAATAATTGCTATTTGAAAGATCTAAGGAAATTCTCGAGTTAATTACCATTATGCCTAAAATGTTGGATAGACGTACTTTGCTTCGGGGCACTGGCGTAGCCATGTCACTCCCTTTGCTTGAAGCAATGATTCCGGTAGGACGTGCTGCCACCCGAAAGAGAAAGCCGATCAAGCGCTTTGTCTGTCTCTCCAACAACTATGGGGTCTACCAAAAAGCCTTTTTCCCAGATCCCACTCAAGCCGGGAAAGACTATGATATTCCGGAAACCCTCAAAGCTCTGGGAAAACATCGTGAGGACTTCACGGTTTTCCAAAATCTTGATCACGGTTTCACCGGCGGTCACCAAGGTGTCCCCGTCCTGCTCAGTGGCGTTCGCCCTATCCTCGCTCATAATTATGCCGAGGGAAACATGAGCCTCGATCAAAAACTCGCAGAGCATCATGGTGCCGCGACCCGGTTTTCTTCACTGACCTTGGGATGCCGCGAGCGTAACCTCCTCAGCTTCACCCGAACCGGCGTCCAAGTTCCCTCTATTGATCTCCGCGCCGCCTACCGCGCGATGTTTCTCGAAGACTCCGCCGAAAAGAGAACAAGCTCGGCCGAAAATTTCAAACGTCACAGTAGCATCCTCGATGTCGTAAAAGATCAGGCTAAGTCACTCAACAAAGAGCTAGGGAAACAAGACCAAGAAAAGCTCGAGGAATACTTCGACTCCGTCCGCACCCTCGAAAAGAAAATCGTGCAACAGGAACCCTGGATCAATCGGCCCAAGCCAAAAACCGATGTTCCGGAACCCAATCCTGGTAACGGCACCGCGGAGCAGCTCAAAGCCACCATCGAAATAATAGCTCTTGCTTTACAAACCGACTCAACGCGCGCCATCACCCTGTCATCTGGGTTTGCCAACGGAGACTTTGGACTCAACGGAGGTTATCATGGATTTTCCCACCACGGGGAACGACCCGACCCCGTCGCTGCTTTGAAAAAGATCGAAGGCTACCAAATTCAAATGATGTCTTATCTGATCGATCTCCTCAAAGCGCAGGAAGACCCGGTCAATGGTGGCACCCTTTTCGATCACACCTCCATCCTTTACGGCTGTGGAATGGCAGCAGGCACCCATCAGACAAAAAACCTTCCTCTTGTTCTCGCAGGTGGCGGATTCAAACATGGAGAGCACAAAGTCTATCCTGATCACGACTCTAATCGGGTTCCCGCTGCAAATCTCCTCCTCTCTATCCTTCAAAATTCAGGACTGAAAATTGATCGCTTCGGATCTAGCACAGGCGCCCTCAGCGGTCTTGAATCCAAAGCCTGATCCTTCTTTTCTGTGAAAATACGCTTCTTTCCACTGGGCTTACTCTGCACTCCGTGGGGACTCTTCGGCGGTCCACTTGAGAAAGTGAAACCCTTTCTTGAAACTCATTGTTATGACTGCCACGGCGTCAAAAAACAAAAAGGAGATGTTCGATTTGATACCCTTGGAGACGACCTTACAAAGATTGAAAATCTAGAAATCTGGCAGGGGATTCTTGATCAGCTCAACCTAGGCGAAATGCCTCCCCGCAAGGCACCGCAACCCGAGGCGAACGACGTCAAACCTGTCGTGGAACTCCTGAACGAAGAACTCAAGGCCGCCTACCAAAAAGCCCGTAGCACCGGCGGACAAACGGTGCTACGTCGTCTGAACCGACACGAACTCCGCAACACCTTGCGCGATCTCCTTCATCTCAACGGAGCCCACTACCGGCCCGATTCCGCGGGCTCGCGACTGACCGACAACAACGGAAACGGAAGCATCGAGCGCACCGGTCATGATCCCCTTCGCTTCTTCCCCGAAGACGAAGCCGAGGATGGTTTCTTCAACATCGGTGACAAGTTGGTCATGTCCGACTTCCTCCTCAAACTCACCCTCGGCGCGGTGGAGGAAACACTGGCTGAAGCCACTCATCTCGAGCCAAAACCCGACGTCGAAGCCCGCACCATCTCCGGCCACTTCCACAAAGGCCGAAGCAATGGCGAGCACCTCGTCGAAACCGCTTCCCGCGAACTCAACCCCGACTTTGAAATGCTCGCGGTCGGCTACGAACGTTACGGCCGGCTCTCTCCCCTCGACCTCCGAGGTGGTGTCGGCACCTCCGCCAAATACCGCCTCACTATCACCGCCTCTGCTCACAACCCCGACCCCCCTAGGCCTCAAACCCTCCCTCTCCACGAAAAAGATCCTTTCCAACTCTGCCTCAACATCGCCGACACCAAACAAGGCGGCATCGCTGGTATTACCTCGACCCCGCTCGCCCTCTGGTCCATCCCGCCCGATGGCAAAAAACACACCTTCACCCACACCACCTGGATCGATAAAACCTGGACTCCCTGGATCGGATGGGAAAATGGCCCACCCTCCCGACCCTTTCGCGCCGAAAAACTCGTCGAAGAACATTTTCCGAACGACTTCACCCCACGTCCTGACAAAAAAACCGATAAAGAAGCCCACGAACGCTGGCCCATTGAGCTTGCCAAAATCCTGCACCGCAACGGCTACCCCGGCCCTCACCTGCGCATCCATAGCCTCACTCTGGAACCCATCATTGAGGCCTGGCCACCGCCAAGTCACACCACACTTTATGGAAGCGGCTCAGGCAAGGAGGCCGAGATTCGCGACCTCATAAAGGCCTTCGCCACGCGCGCCTTCCGGCGTCCGGTGACTGACTCCGAGATTGAGCCCTTTGTCCAACTCGTCCTGCGCCAGCAAGTCGATCCTCTCGTGGAAATGGCAGGAGGCATTCAGGATCTCACTTATCGGGTTTACGAGGGAAAATGGAGCAAGCTTCCTGAATTCGACACTCTCGAACCGGTCGCCCAAGGCAAACTTCCCAAAGGCCACCTCGACATCAAAGCTGCCAAACGTAACGAGTATTATGGCATTGTATTTGAGGGTAAAATTGATGCTCCGAAAGCCGGTGAATACACTTTTGAAATGGCTTCTGATGATGGCGCACGAATTCTCATCGATGGAAAGAAGGTCGTCGAACACGACGGCCTCCACGGACAGGAATTACGAAAAGGAAAAGTGGAGCTTAAGGAAGGCCCTCACGATATCCGTGTCGAGTATCTCGCCTATGGCGCCCCCAACGGATTCCGGGCCGGCTGGACCGAACCAGGATCTAACCACGCCAAACTTTCAGTCGAAAGCCTTCGCCAAAAGGAGAATCGGAAACCTAAAAAAGAGACTCTTCCTACCCTCATTAGGGCGATGCAAGATGGCTATGCCGCGATTCTTTGCTCACCGCAATTTCTCTACTTAAAAGAAAAACCAGGGCCCCTCGATGACTTCGCGATCGCATCACGGCTGAGTTACTTCCTCTGGTCGTCGATGCCAGACGGGCAACTCCTTGACTTAGCCAAAGCGGGTAAACTTCAGAATCCTGCGGAACTCGACCGGCAGGTCGAGCGCATGCTCAAAGATACCAAAGCCGCCGCCTTCACACGCCATTTCACCTCCGCTTGGCTACGGCTCGACAAGCTTGGCAAAATGCCTCCATCCGGAGGCGACTTCCAATTTTACAAGAACCTTAAAGTTGAGCCCATGCTCCTCAAACAAGTCACCACTTATTTTGAAGAAATCCTCAACACCAATAGTCGTATTTCGCAATTCATCGACTCCGACTACACCTACATGAATCAGGTCTTAGGCAAATGGATCTATCGTCGTGAAGACATCCGGGGCAGTCGCCTCCGAAAGGTCAAACTCAACGATCCCCGCCGGGGCGGCATCTTCACTCAACCAGGAATCATGACCGCGACTGCCAACGGAGTCGACACTTCGCCTGTCATCCGAGGCACCTGGGTTCTCGAAAATATCCTCGGAACTCCTCCCTCACCTCCCCCACCGGATATTGAACCTCTCCCGACTGACACCCGAGGCGCTGTCACGATTCGCGAACGTTTGGATCTGCATCGTAAAAACGAGTCCTGCTCTTCTTGCCATGCAAAGATCGACCCCATGGGTTTCGCCTTTGAAAACTTCGATGTGGTGGGTCGCTGGCGTGACCGTTACCGGGGTGTCAACGAACCCATCGATACCAAATCAACGACCACCAACGGGAGAGAGATTGCTGATATCATTGAGTTCAAGGATATGCTCAAAGAACGCGAATCTCAAATTGTTCAGTGCCTCACTGAAAAAATGCTGACCTACGGGACTGGCCGAAGACTAGAAGCACCCGACCGTGGAAAGGTAGATCACATTATCAAAGAACTTGGTAAAAAAGAAAATCGTCTGCGCGAACTCGTTCACCTCGTCGTTAAAAGCGATCTCTTTCTCAACAAGTAGTTCTTATTCGAAGCTCCGATAAGCTTTCATTTCTCGGAGGATCGTTGGAATAGCAGCATCCATCGATTTGTAACGCGCCACATCATCCGGCATTGTTCGGAGTTTTTCAGCTGTTGTATTCCAGACCCTAGGATCATCTGCGAGTTCCTTTAAAGGAGTTGTTTCAATTCGGATCCCCATGAGAACACCATCAGAAAGACCAGTGAAGAGCTGATGCTCAATACGCAAATAGACTTCGTCTAAACTCAACGTTTCATCGAGACGCTTGCGATTCAGATCCGGATGATAATCAAGAGCATCACTTCGAGTGAAACTCCAATTCTCTCGACAATATGATTTTCCTGGCTCCAGTTTTTCCAAAAACCGCTTGATCATTTCTCCAATCTGCGGATTCAACCGCGGCACGACTCCATGTACTTGATCAAGCGTCTTCCCGATAGCATGTCGTAGATCCCACGAAGACGGAAAACACACTGACCCGGCAGCCACTTGGCTCGTTTGGCGATCCATGAAGAGTAAATCAGCCTCCCATTGCTTCGAGAGCAATTTGAGATTACGTGGTTCCTTCGCAACAACCTGCTCCCATTCCAGAGCTAGATCCCATGCCTCTTCCACTAGATTTTCTCCTTCTTCAGTACAAGCCGAATAGCGCTCAAAGCTCTCTTCTAATTGACAACTTCGTTTCAGTAAAAGCTCACCGCTTTCATCCTGCCGAGCGAAAAAAGACTTAGCATCTCCCTTACGCATCCGAAAGGCCCACTCAAATCCTCCCGGCGAAAAAAGCCGCTTCCAAAAAGGATTTTTTGATTCTTCACTGGGTGAATTCAAGAGCGCCATCGTGCCCTAGGTTAGGGCATGGGAAAGTCTAAATTTATTCAACTCAAAACAGAAAATCACAATATTTATTGTCATTACGACTATTTGTCGTATTTTAACGACAAATAGTCGTAAATACCTCCTCAAAACCCGTATATGATCGCTAAAGCAGAACTCGCTATCTTGGACCTACTCTGGGAACACGGCCACCTTACCGCTCGTGAAATTCGCGAACAACTTTACCCGAATGCTCAAAAGCCTCAGCACGGGACCGTTCAACGCCTTCTCCAACGTCTCGAGAAAAAAGGATATCTATCTCGCGATCGTTCCCACTCTATTCACTTTTTCGCAGCCACCATGACCCGACAGGACTACGCCGGTCATGAACTGGAGTCCCTCGCCGACACCCTTACCGCGGGCTCTTTCACCCCTCTCATCACCCACCTCGTCGAAAATAAAAGGATCTCAACTGACGAAATTAACAAACTGCGCGCTCTCCTCGACGAACACTCTGACCAGTAAAACGCCGTGCTCAACTTCCTCGTCCAGACCGGCATCACGAACGCTGCCATCGTTATTCCACTTGCCATTCTTGCTCTACTCATCGGCTCAAAAAACAAGCATCCTCATATTAGCCATCTTCTTTGGCTTCTAGTCCTAATCAAACTGATCACTCCGCCCTTATTCCATCTCATCATTCCAGGCACCTCTTCTTCCATCGTCGACGCCCTTCCACTTGACCCAAATATCGCAAGCTCCACAACCGTCTCACTTGACCCAGCAGATAATGATCTCAATCAAAAAAATCTATCCCTAAAAACTCTCCTCACTGGACTGTGGTTAAGCGGCACCATCATTCTCCTCATCTTCACCCTTACAAAGGCCTTCTTTTTTCACCGCAAACTCCTTGCTTCCTGCCAACCTGCTCCAGCAGAAATTCAAAATAAAGCTCGGCAGCTCGCGTCCGCGCTCAAGCTCAAAAAACTCCCCACGATTCACACCACTTCCGCTTCTCTCACTCCCCTTGTTTGGTGGCTTGGAGGGCGTATTCACCTCGTTCTCCCTCAAAGTATCCTTCAAAAAATGCCTCCTCATGAGTGGCAGTGGGGCCTCGCACACGAACTTGCTCACATTAAACGCCGCGACCATTTAGTCCGCTGGATCGAGTGGGCTTCCGGACTTGCCTTCTGGTGGAACCCTTTGATGTGGCTCGCCCGAAACAGACTGCGTGCTGCCGAAGAAATCTGCACAGATTCGCTTGTCCTCAATACCTTTCAAACTAATGCGCGCTCCTACGCCCAATCGATTCTCAACACTCTCGAAGCTCTTGCTCCTCCGGCTTTCCGTCCACCGGCCATGGCAAGCGAAATAAACAGTGGCGGAAACCTAGAAAAACGAATGAAACATATCCTAACCCACGCCCCATCCCGCAAGCCCCGCATTCTTCAGATATGCGTCCTGCTTGCCTCAACCGCTTTCCTTCCTCTCGGCATTGCTCGGGCACAGGAGAAAAAGCCAAAGAAAAAAACGAACCTTGAGCAAGTGAGCAAAGAGCGTCAAAGGGCGGTCTTCCAAAAAATTCGAGAAGCTGTCGCTGCTGGGGATCTTACTAGAGAAGAAGCCGCCAAAAAAATGGAGGCCATTAAAAAAGGTGCCCAACGCGATCACGGGCCACGGGCCAAATACGCGGAAGCTGAGGCCAGAATGAAAGCTGCTGTTGCAGCTGGAAAAATGACCCGGGACCAGGCCACAGAACGGCTCGCCCGACTCGCCAAACAACTCAAAGCAGCATCCGGAAACGAGGCTGCTAAAGACAAAATGCGCGCCGTCGCTGAAGAAATTGAGGAAGCCCGGAAAGCCGGAAAAATTACCGATGAGGAAGCCCGAGAAAAACAAGAGGCCCTCCGGCGCCGTGTTGCAAGCTCCGGAAAAGCCACCGACCAACGCATGCGCCGGAAAAAATATGCTGATGCCGAAAACAAGCTAATGAAAGCTGTCGAGGCTGGGGAGCTCAGTGAAGAAGCTGCCAAAAATCGCCTCATGCAATTCAAAAAGCGGCTCTGGCCGGACAAAGAAAAATAAGACGACCCCCCAATGGCCCTGCCTTACTCGGCAGGGCCTTCTCCCCAACTTATCCCTCGCCAAACTTCTTTAATTCTGTTCCTACTAGTCGTAGTTCCATGAAAGTCATTCCACCTTTGGCCCTTCTCTTCTCCCTCGCCGCTCTTGCCATTTCCCTTATCCGGCAACCCGAACCTTCACCTGAAAAAACCTCTCCCTCAAGCGGTCGGCTCGAAGCTAGAATCCGCTCTCTCGAAAACGAACTCGCCGAACTCGCCAATGCGACAAGGCAACCCGTCAACGAATTTCAAGATCCTCTCACCAACCAATCTGACTCCAATTTACCACCCAATTCCACAGGTAATACTCCAACCAAACTCGAACAACAACTCCGTGACCTCGGTGTTCTCGAGCACTTCCGGAAAAAAAAAGCAAAGCTCTCAGAAGCCCGCTCCCTTGTCCTAGACACCGAGCGCGACCAATGGGAAAGAGTCAAAACTCTCTCTTCACTCAAGGAGGGCGGAGAAATAGACGATGAAATCGTTTCCTCCATGATGCCTCTCTGGACCGCTTCACTGGAAGACCCAAAGGGTGGATACCTTCGCTGGCAGCTCCTCGAAAATCTACGCGGGACGACCAATGGAGAATTTCGGAGCAATATTCTTGAGTGGATCGGTGAAGAAGAATCTTCAAAAATGCGCGGCCAGGCACTCGAAACTCTGGCGCCGATGGCTAGTGATCCCAACGTTACCGAATGGCTCGAATACCTCGCCGAAAACGACTCTGAACCACGAATCCAAGAACGCGCGCTTGGGATTCTCGGAAACAACAACGAAGGTAAGTAGGGACAAAAGTCTCGGCCCTCCCCATCTTTTCAAAACTTGACCGTAAGAAGAATACTACTCGCCCGCCTTCGCGGTGATCTTCACATGGAAAACTTTGTTATGCTCACCCTTGCGCTTACCAAGACGCATTAGACCTTCGCCACAAGTTACCCAACTTTCGTGGTCATTGATGCGACAAACTCCAGAATTTCCTAGGGTAGCTTGATTTTCAGCGATCAGGACACGCTCCGTTTTCCGCATCACCTGCAGGGTTTCCGGATTGACCTGCGCAATAAAAAGAGGGGCACGATGCCGGAACATGTGGTCGTTGTGGGCGCCCTTGCGAGTGTAGATCAGGAAGAGACCTCCGCCACAGGTCACCCAATGTTGTTGCGTGTTATAACTGCCGAGTGATAAGCCGTCGTCAAAAGTCCACTCACGAACCGGGTCAAACTTCAGCCCGTCCTTTGAGCTCGTCACATATGCGGAGTGATCGGCTCGTAGGGTCAGGAAGTAGCGACCTTCAAACTCCGTCAAGGAGGGTTCGTAGAGACCACGATCTCGGGGGATGTTCAGTTCAGTTCCATGTTTGAGATAAGTCAGCGTTTCACCATCAAAACGACAGCGGGCCACCGTGCTGGTGTAGTTGTGCTTTTGGACGTCTGCGACGTAACGCACTGGCAGCAGGATCTCACCATTTGGCAAATCCACTCGCTGGTGGTTTCCTGCATTACAAGCAGTGATCTTTCGTCCAGAATGATCTTTCTCCGGCATAGCGAGAAATTTCATTTCTCCCCAAGTCTTACTCCGGGGATCCGCCACAGCATAGGATACCTTCTCACGTAAGCGCTTCTCTTCGGTCCCCTTTGCAAAGTTAAAAGTCTTTCCAGTAGTGAGGACCATCCCTGACTTAGCATGCCAGGTCGGCCAAAGATCACCTGGAGAAATCTCAAATCCATCCGCCTCTTTCACACGCTGGAGCGATTTAATGAGCATTGGCTTACTCCATGTCCTTCCACCGTCACGACTGAGTGATTGATAAACGTCATGGAAGTCGTGCGACACGCCCTTGCCTGTCTCCGACATCGTCGTAATCCATAAGGGGTCATCGCCCGGCACAAAGGCGGTGCGCGCCTGCCACCAATCCCACTTATCGGTCCCTTCGATTGAGCCGAGAGTTTCGAATTCAAGAGCTATCGGCTCAAGAGGGTGAGCCGTCACTTGGAGCATGAGACATCCCAAATAGGTGCCCGTGGTGGTCAGAAAAGTATTCAAGATTTCAGGTTTCAAACTCTAATCATGGAGCAAGATCCACTCGAAGAAAGTCGGAAATACTCCAGAAATCGCGATCCCCACTCCAGTCCTTACACTTTCACCGAATGCCTCTCGGAGTTGTTGGGACCACAAAATTTCTTCGCCAGAGTCACTTACAAGCCTACTCTGTCGTGAAACAACTTGCTGGTAATCCCTCGCCATTCACGAGATTTGCACCCAGCGGATTCGAGGCCCAGGCATACCGAGCCTTCGTTGGATTTTTGATGGCATCATGCCAGATTGCGATTTTCTCCCCATCGATCTTGGCCTTAGCCCATTGCCACTTGCCATCAGCACCCGCGATCTCAAAACGTTGCAGAGCTTTTCCGTCACGCGCTTTTAAACCTGCAGCATGGTCAAACGAAACCACGATCTTGCCATCTCTCTTCTCCATTCCAGAGTAAAGAGGGCCAGAGATCACGATATCCTTCTTTCCGTAATCCTGAACCAAGGCCCAGCGAGCGAGGCGCTCACCAACATCATGTTTATTCTTGGGATGAATATCCCGAGCATCCCCAATGTCATTGATCACGGCCATTCCACTCTTTGGAATAGATTTTAGCGCGCGGCGCATTTCATCCTGCACAAGCACCCAGTCGCTCTCAGTCCCAGGTTCTGTCGTTGGCTCACGGAAATTAGCTAACTGAACCCAATAAAAAGAAAGATCGTGTCCCCAGCGCTGGCGCCAGTCGCCCACCATACAGCCAAGAAGCTCTTCATAGCTACGTGCGGTCCCACCATTGGCATTGGACTCTCCCTGATACCATATCGCTCCCCGGTTCCCATAACCCACGATTGGAGCAATCATCCCATTATAGATAGTCGATGGCATCGAGGGGTTTTTACCCGGGTCACCCACCTTCCGGGGGCCACGTGGCTTACGGCCCTTTTTGTCCTTTTCCCATTGGGCAAGTTTTTCCTGATATGCCTTCACCTGCTTTTTAAAGTTCTCGTCCACCTTCTTCGAATCATATCCAGCGAGAGCTTTCGCTTTCATTTCGAGAAGCTTCTTTCCAGCCGGTAATTCGCCCAATGCTTCCTCGCTCGTAAAAGCCTGAACCGGCTTTCCTCCCCAAGCGCACTCAATCACTCCAACCGGCACCCCTAATTCTGCACGGAGCTTCTTGGCAAAATAATAGCCGACCGCAGTAAACGATCCGGTATCCTGCGGTTGCGTTGCCTTCCAATTCCCTTGCCAATTTTTTTGCGGTCGATGCTCGGCTACATTCGCCGAAACAAAAACCCGTAACAAAGGATCTTTAGCTTTGGCAATCTCCTCCTTGGCGTTGGCACTTCCCGAAACTCGCCACTCCATATTTGACTGTCCAGAAGCTAACCAAACTTCACCAACCAGAACGTCCTTGATCATCCTCTTCGACCCGGCGGCTTCGACTACCAATTGGCTTCCCTTGGAATTTGCCTTGAGGCCCTTCAGGACGATTTTCCAATCCCCATTTTGATCAGCTCTAGTTCCATGATCTTCTCCAGAAAACGACAATTTTACAGGCGCATTTGGCTCAGTCCAACCCCAGACTTTTGCAGTAGTATCGCGTTGCAATACCATCCCGTCCGAGAAGAAGTTTGGCAGTTTCAATTCGGCCAAAGCGGGGAAGGCCGACAAAAGGAGGGCAATGTAAACTCGTTTCATATCAAAGAGAGCTTCAATCTTACGTTCCAATTTGCTGAGTCTTTCCAGATGTCGTCTTGCACTGCATAAAAAGGCGCTTCATCTTCCCGGTATGCGATTTTTCATCGTTTTTTCCACCCTAATAGCCCCACTTTTAAGTGCCACCTTGGTTCCCATGCCACGAGGAATCGTTTTAGGTGAAGGAAAACTGCTTGTAGATGTCCGAACGGCGGTCATTGCCCCCGACTATTTGTCTCCGCAGGCCGTGGTTCTAACCGCCGCTCTGCAAAAAACCACCGGTTATGTGCATCGCTTTCGAACAATCAAACAAGTGGCCCGTCTTAGCTACAAACGCTCGATCAAACTTAGCTTAGGTAAATTCGAAAAACCGGAATTTTACCGCATCGAGATTACCCCGGAAGGCGCCACCATCCAAGGCAGTGATATCCCCGGCCTCATGCATGGTATCCAGACCATGGCACAGCTTCTTCCGGTTGCCGAAAAACCCCTACCGAGAGCGCTTATCCCAGCCCAAGTTATTGAAGACTGGCCGGAAAATCCACGCCGTATTTTTCATCTTGATGTCAGTGCCCATCTCTTTCCGACTGATGATCTGAAATCGCTCATCGATTGGCTCTCATTCCACAAGCTCAACGAACTACACCTTCAACTGAACGGAGATCACGGGTGGCGGATGGAGAGCCTGAAATTTCCCAAGCTCCACAAAATCGGGAGTATTCGAGGATCAACTCCACCTTTCGGTGACCCCACTGGAAGCGACTCGACTGAATATGCCGGCTTCTATTCTCGCGAAAAAATTAAAGAACTGATTGCCCATGCCAATTCCAGGGCCATCAACGTGGTTCCGACATTTACCTTCACAACCGGAGCAACCT
>Ga0213868_10001021_pt1 | contig 27093 bp, 25 predicted proteins | sample PICome_9_FD_160087 | JGI IMG/M metagenome (GOLD analysis project Ga0213868, IMG submission 160087) | Coastal seawater microbial communities near Pivers Island, North Carolina, United States - PICO127 | ecosystem: Environmental > Aquatic > Marine > Coastal | place: USA: North Carolina... | reverse complement strand
TCTCCAATAATATCTGTGTGTTGACCAACTTTCTCTCCATATCCCATCATTTTTTTTTGCATGGCAGGATATAATATTTTTTTTACTAAGGTGCTTTTTCCACTTCCAGAAACACCTGTAATCACAGTTAAACTCTCTAAAGGAAATTTTACATCAATATTTTTTAAATTATTTTCCCTAGCACCTAGAACTTGAATATAATTTTTAAAACTTCTCCTTTTTGTTGGAATTTCAATTTTAAATTCTTCTGTCAAATACTTAGCTGTTAACGAATCAGATTTTAAGATATCATCAAAGTTGCCCTCTGCTACTATTTTTCCTCCAAAAGTACCCGCCTCAGGGCCAATATCAATAATGTAATCTGCAGCTTTCATGATATCTTCATCATGTTCAACAACAATCACTGTATTTCCTAAATTTCTTAAATCTTGTAATACATTTATGAGTCTTTTAGTGTCTTTTGGATGTAATCCAATACTAGGTTCATCTAAAATATACATAGAACCTACTAAACTACTCCCTAATGAAGTCGCAAGATTAATACGTTGGCTTTCTCCTCCAGATAGTGAATTTGAGGTTCTATTTAGCGTGAGGTAGTTTAAACCAACATTTTGAAGGAAATCTAGGCGATTATTTATTTCTGTTAATAAACGCTTTCCTATTTTTTCTTCATATTTATTTAATTTTAATTGCTTAAAAAAAACAGACAATTCATCTAATGGTAAGGTAACTAAGTCTGAGATTGTTTTATTTCCAACTTTGACATAATTAGCTTCTTTTCGTAATCTTTTACCATCACAGGTTGAACAAATTGTTTTTCCTCGGTATCGAGATAACATTACTCTATTTTGTATTTTATAGCTTTTCTCTTCTAAAGCTGAGAAAAAATGATCAATACCATAAAAACTTTTATTGCCTTTCCAAACTAAGTTTTTTTGTTCTTCAGTAAGCTCAAACCAGGGTTTATGAATTGGAATGTCATATTTATAGGCGTGCGTAATTAATTCATCTTTGTAGTGTTTATAGGCGTCTGTTCTGAATGGATAAATAGCATCATTGTAAATGGAAATTCCTGTATTTGGAATTACTAAATCTTCATCTATCCCAACAACATCTCCATAACCTTCACAGGTACTGCAAGCTCCGTAAGGGTTATTGAAACTAAAAAAATGAGTATTTGGCTCATAGAATAAAATATCGTCTAACTCAAATTTGTTGTTAAATTCAGTTAAAGTATTATTAGATACATCTTGAATAACACAAACTCCATTTCCTTCAAAAAAAGCAGTTTGAATAGCATCAGACAAACGATTGTAAAAATCTTCATCATCTTTAACAACAACCCTGTCAATAACTAGTTTTAAGTCATTATAATTATTTTTATCAGTAGGCACATCATCTATCCGATAAATCTGATCTTCGTATTTAATACGAGCATATCCTTGTTGAGATAAAACTTTTAAAACTGTCTTTAAATCTCTATCTTTATTAATAACAATTGGACAAAGCAATAGTAGTTTAGTTTCCTCTTTAAAAGTCTTTACAAAGTTTGTTACATCTGTTACGGTGTGTTTTTTAACAATTTCCCCTGAAATAGGAGAGTAGGTTTTACCAATTCTTGCAAATAATAGTTTTATGTAATCATAAATTTCAGTGGATGTACCAACGGTAGATCGAGGATTGGTAGAATTCACTTTTTGTTCTATAGCAATTGCTGGAGCAATTCCTTTTATATAGTCTACTTTAGGTTTGTGTAATTTCCCTAAAAATTGACGAGCATATGAGGATAAACTTTCTACATACCTTCTTTGGCCTTCTGCATATAAGGTGTCAAAGGCTAGGGTAGATTTCCCTGAACCCGATAACCCCGTAATAACCACTAGTTTATTTCTTGGAATAACAACATCAATATTCTTTAGGTTATGGAGCTTAGCTCCTTTAATAATGATATTTTCTTTTGGACTTACACTTGATAAATCTTTATTCATATATTTAATAAGCAAGCTATAAAAATAATCATTTTTTCACTTTTTTTGATTTTAATTTAATTATAATTTAAAAAAATATAATTAAAAAATATTTTTTATATTTGTAGATATAACCATAAAAAATACATTTATAGAATAAAATTACTTTTTTAATTTTCTAAAAATAACGGATAGAAATATTTCTTCCATAAAGTAATTATATAATGTATAAAAATCTTACCCCAGACAGCACTTTAGTTACAAGCTATATACAAGGATGTGAAGCAAGCCTTGAAATTTTAATTAAAAAACATAAACAACGTCTTTATAGTTTTATTTATAGCAAAGTCCAAGACAGAGAAATAACAGAAGATGTTTTTCAAGACACTTTTATTAAAGTAATTAGAACCCTTAAACTTGGAAACTATAACGAACAAGGAAAGTTTCTTCCTTGGGTAATGCGAATATCACATAACTTAATAATTGATCATTTTAGGAAGTCAAACAGAATGCGATCATTTAAAAACACAGCCGATTTTGATATATTTTCTGTGATAAGTGACGGTTCTTTAAATGCTGAAAAGCAAATAATTAAAGATCAGGTTTTATCGGATGTTAAAGATTTAATCGAAGAACTACCTAGTGAGCAAAAGGAAGTCTTAGTTATGAGAATTTATAAAGATATGAGTTTTAAAGAAATTAGTGAAAACACTGGGGTAAGTATTAATACTGCTCTAGGGAGAATGCGTTATGCATTAATAAATTTAAGAAAAATAATAGAAGAAAATAAAATAATTTTATTGGATTAACAATAATTATAGATTGCTTCCGTTTTTATATTTTAAAGACAATAATTATATACTGTATGAAGCAACTTTACTCTAAGAAGTCTTCTGAATCTCAGGAGCAACCAAAAAAAGAAACAGTTCAATATTTGATTAATTTTTCCAAATCACTATCAGTTGTAAAAACAATATCAAATATCAAAATTGAATTGAATTTGAATTAAGTTTAAAAAACCTTGACACGAGTCAAGGTTTTTTTTAGCACTTAATTGTTTTTATAATAGTCATTTATAACTTTTTTTCTTCCAATTTTACTTGTAATTATGTCCTTTTTTAAATCCCATCCTCTAGCAGGAGAAAATTCCCTTCCATACCAAATAATTTGTAAATGCAAATCATTCCAAAGCTCTTTTGGAAATAATCTTTTCGCATCTTTTTCGGTTTGAACTACGTTTTTTCCATTAGTAAAATTCCACCGATATAGTAAGCGATGAATATGAGTATCTACAGGAAAAGCAGGAACTCCGAATGCTTGACTCATAACAACGCTGGCAGTTTTATGACCTACTGCAGGTAATTCTTCAAGACCTTCAAAAGTTTTAGGTACTTCCCCATTATATTTCTCAATCAAAATTTTTGACAACCCATAGATCCCTTTAGATTTCATTGGAGATAAGCCACAGGGTCTAATTATTTGTTTTATTTCTTCTACGGTCATTTTTACCATATCAAAAGGGTTATCTGCTTTAGCAAATAATAAAGGGGTGATTTTATTAACACGAACATCTGTACATTGAGCCGAAAGTAATACCGCAATTAATAAAGTATATGGATCTTTATGATCTAATGGAATAGGGATTTCAGGATATATTTTCTGCAATGTATTAATTACAAACTCTACCTTTTCAGCCTTGGTCATTTATTTAGTTTTTAAAAAGAGTATGATTTACAAAGTTACAAACTAGCATTTAAAATTTTATAACACTTTTGTATATTTGAAGTATTAAAAAAAAATATATGGATACACTAAAAGTAGGAGATAAAGCTCCAAATTTTGAAACTAAAGATAATCAAGGAATTATAAGGAAGTTAGATGATTATAGTGGTAAAAAGTTAGTAGTTTTCTTTTATCCTAAAGCAAGTACTCCAGGATGTACTGCTGAAGCTTGTAATCTCAGAGATCATTATCAAACATTTCAATCTAAAGGTTACGAAATATTAGGAGTAAGTGCAGATTCAGAGAAAAGACAACAAAACTTCGTTCAAAAACATCAATTACCATTTCCTTTGCTAGCTGATGAAAACCACGATGTTATCAATGGTTTTGGAGTTTGGGGACCTAAAAAATTTATGGGTCGAGAGTATGACGGAATTCATAGAACAACATTTGTAATTGATGGTAATGGAATAATTGAAAATGTGATCTCAAAAGTGAAAACCAAGGATCACGCTTCTCAGATATTGTAATTTAGGTTTTATTATTTAGAATTTTATCCCTATTCTGAGATTTAAAATTCTCCCTGAGAGGTAATTAGGAACTCCAAACTGATTCTTCGTTGCAACATCTCTTACCCAAGTATTGGTAATTGAATTTTGAATATCAAACATATTAAATAGCTCTAAACCTGCTGTAAACTCTTTAAATTTACTTAAAAAGCCTGTTGAATATCTTTTATTTGCATCTGTAAAAATATAGAGTACTCCTAGATCGGCACGTCTGTAATCTCTCAATCTATTTTGAAAATTGTAGGGGTCTGCATAGGAGGGGGCTCCACCCGGAACTCCAGAATTGTATACTAAATTTAAATAGGCTTTTAAGTCGGGTAAATTTGGGACATAATCCTGAAATAAGATGCCTAATTTAAACCTTTGATCTGAGGGTCTAGCGATGTATCCACGATTGTCAATGTTTTCCTCAGTTTTTAATATACCTAAACTAACCCAACTTTCATTTCCAGGAACAAACTCACCATTAAGTCTTACATCTATTCCAGTTGCATATCCTTTTGCATTATTATTAGCTTGATATCTTATTCTAACATTATCTACACTATAAGGATTTATATTAGATAAGTTTTTATAATATAATTCTGTAGTTAATTTAAATGGTCTGTCCCACATCGTAAAGCTGTAATCATTTCCCAAAACCATGTGAATAGACTTTTGAGCTTTTATGTTTGGAATAATTTCTCCTTTGTAATTTCGAAGCTCTTTGTAAAAAGGTGGTTGAGCATAAACACCACCAGAAACTCTAAACAACATGTCTTTGTCCCAATTAGGTTTGATGGCAAATTGAGCTCTTGGACTTAGAATAAACTGACTTGTACTATTATTTTGATTAGCATTAACAGACCATAGTTGTCCTCGAAGTCCAAGATTCCACCATACTTTATGGTCTCCAATAAATCCTTTTTTACTGTATTGAAAAAATCCAGAAACTCGATTTATGCTTAATTTGTTTTCGGCTCTTATATTTTGAAACGGCTCAATTGGTCCTGTATATGGATTATAGGGTTGATCATTAATAAATCCTAAGTTTAGAGGCCGAACTGAAAATCCAACAGAGTCAATAATTTCCCATTCTCTAATTCGGTCTTTAATGTTTTCTGATTGATATTTAACTCCAAAATCAATTTGGTTTTCATTTTTTTTATAAGTTCCCTTTATTTGAACATTAGTAATTAAAGCATCTAAATCATTTCTAGAATGATTTAATTGAGACCCTATTCCCTCAGAAAAGGTAACATCACCAAATGTTTGTGACCCGATATTCGAATCTACTTCTCCTAAATTATAGGATGCAGCAATGTCAAAATACTCTTCTTCCTGTGTGTTAAATGCACTTACAGTACTCGTAAGCTCTAAATTATCATTTACTTTATAATTAGCGCTTAAAGCACCAAATGCAGTTAGATATGTGTCTTTTTCTTGCCCATCATAAAACACAATTAATTCTAAAGGATCTGAAACAGTTCCAAACCTAGTTCTTCTGGTTACGGGTTGATAATCATAGGTGTTTAAAGAAAAGTTTCCTAAGAAATTTAAGCTTAGTTTTTCATTCTTTTTATAAGATAAAAAAGTTTGTACATCTGTAAAGCGAGGCTTAAAATTCGTTTCTATTTGTTTAGAATTTACAAATAAACTATTATCTCTGTATCTAAGTCCAACAATAGCAGTTAATTTATTATCTAAAAAAACATCTTCTACAGTAATACTACTTCCAAGAAGACTAGCCTTGATAGAGGCAGAAAATTCTGTTGGTTTTCTATACGTTATGTCTAAAACAGATGAAAGTTTGTCACCATATTTGGCTTGAAAACCTCCTGCAGAAAAGTTAATGTTTTGAACCATAGTTGAATTCACGAAACTTAATCCTTCTTGTTGTCCAGATCGTACTAAAAATGGACGATATATTTCTATTCCATTAACATACACTAAGTTTTCATCAAAATTACCGCCACGAACATTATATTGAGTGCTTAGCTCATTATTATTGCTAACCCCAGGTAAAGTCATTAAAAGTGTTTCTATTCCTGAGTTAGCTCCTGGAATTCTTTTAATTTCCTCAGCTTTAAGAGCTATTACGCCTTGCGCATCTTTTGTTTCATTTTTTATGACAACTTCTTCTAAAACTTCATTTTTTGGAGTTAATACAGGAGAAAAACGAATTATGTTTCTTTTTTTTGCGAGGAAATCTTTTGTAAGTGATTTATAACCTACATGACTAAATTCTAATGTAACCTTTGTATTTATAGGGATGCGAATTTGATAAAAACCACTAGCATTTGAAGTAGTGCCCTCATTCCCATATTTAATGGAAACATTTTCAATAGAATTATTGTCAGAGTCTTTAACAAAACCTTTAATTATAGACATCTTTTGACTCCATAATAAGGTTGGAAATATAAATAAGAGAAGTAAAATTTTTTTCACAAAGTGAGTTTATTTATTTTCTATAAAACGAAGAATTATAGGTATTCGTATTTCCAACATTATCAGAGACTACAAGTTTAAAACTATGTTTGCTTCCAACCAATTTTTTATCTCTTAAATCATAAGATAATTTTTTCTTCTTTACATCGTATTCCATTAATATCCATTCATTATCTATGAAGGCTTCATAGGATTTTATACCAGATTGTGAATCAGAAATTTTAATAGTTAAATACCTTAAGCGACTCACCCAATCATTACTTTTAAAGTTCGGATTATAAATTTCAGGAATCTGATTATCAATTAGTAAACCGTATTTACCTAGAGTTTTAGTTGTCGTAAATAATTTATTGCTTTTTTTTCTAGTATCCATATAATATGGGTATTTTTTATTATTCATGTTAGCAATATAGATGTGATCCAATTCAGATTTATCATACATGATACTATCAAAAGAAATTGTAAACTTTTTATCTAATGGAATTGTAGGTTTATGAATAGTTACAGTTCTTTCGTTAACAGAAAAATTTAAAAAAATATCTTTATAGAAAGTGTTTTTAGGGAAAGCAATGGTTACTCCATCTTTAGAAAACTTTTGAAATTTATTTTTTACAATTTTATAAGCAGTAGTATCTTTTTGTTGGTTTATCATAGTTTCACTTTTAAGCCCAACTACAGGAATTTTCAGAGACGAGCTATTACCTGTAAAATCTTTAGCAATAATTTCAATCTGATAATTTAATCCTTCATTTATAGTAATACTACCGTTTTCAATTAATCCCTCATAAATACTTAGTTTGTTTTCATTTTCTCTAAAGGTTTTTTGTATTCTACTTTTGTATTTAGAGAAATATTCATAGTCAATTAAAAGGTTTATAAATTTACTTTCAGAAAAAGAAAATGTTTCTACGTCGTGGTAATATTTTCTTTTTCCATTGATTTTCATTTCTAGACTATAAATTCCATTTTTATTTAATTCTTTTCCTAATAAATCATAAACATTTATTCCAAAACCAATTTTCCCTGAAGCACTTAATCTATTGGCTGTGTAGTTGTTTAGAGAATCTTTTTTTATGGATAAGCTTTGATTTTTTAAACTTCTATTGATTTTTGAGTTTAAACCAATCGGGTAAGCTATTAATTTCTTTATTTTTGGAGCAATTGAATCTTTAATTTTTATACCAAACAACAATGGGTTAATAATTTTTTCTGTTTTAGTATTCCTTATTTCATAATGTAAGTGTGGAGCTACAAACCCACCGGTTCTTCCCGAATAGCCAATTATTTGGCCTTTTGTAACCATGAATTGATCTTTTTTTGGAAAAATATTACCAGTTTCATAGCTTTCCTTTTTATATTGAATATTTTTAACATATTCTTGGATTTCATCCCCAAATTTATTGAGATGTGCGTACACAGTAGTATAGCCGTTAGGGTGATTTATATAAATTACTTTTCCATATCCCCAAATTGCAACTTTTATTCTTGAAATATAACCATCTGCTGTAGCATAAACCGGTAGACCAATTCTACGATTTGTTTTAATATCTATTCCCGCATGAAAATGATTATTCCTTAATTCTCCAAAAGTTCCAGCAAGTCTAAGAGGAATATCCAGTGGACTTCTGAAATAATCTAATGGATAATTATTCTGAGCAAATGAAGAAAAACTTACCATTAAAAACAAAAAAATGATTTTTTTCAAATTACAATAATTTTTTTACCAAATTAAGAAAACTATTTAAATCAGTAGACTATGAATTTCAAATATTTTTATGTGTTTTTTTATTAAATCTATAAATAGTTGTTTGTTAATAAACAGAATGTTAACTTTGGACTATAGTTTTTTATTTAAAAGTTTAATGAGTAATACTACTGAAGCAGTTCATTTATTAGAAAAAAAGTTAAAAAATTTACTTTCTAATTATGATTTTTTATTAAAAGAGAATCAATTACTACTTCAAAATACATCAAAATTACACCATGAACTCTTAGAAAGTAAGCAATTACTTGAACAACAAGAAAAACAATTTAAGTTGTTAAAGATTGCTAAAACTATAGAAGGTAGTAACAATAGTACAAGAGATACGAAATTTAAAATAAATGCTTTAATTCGAGAAATCGATAAATGTATCGTTCAACTGAACGCGTAATATAATTTATTAGTATTGTGGGAAAATTAAAGATTAATTTAGTAATAGCTGGAAGATCATACCCTTTAAGTGTTAATAACACAATAGAGGAGGAGGGCATGAGAAAAGCTGCGACAAATATTAATCAACTCATCAGTAATTATGAAAACAACTATGCTGTGAGTGATAAACAAGATGTTTTAGCAATGTGCGCATTGCAATTTGCATCAAAGCTTGAAATAGCCACCTTAGATACTAGAGAAATTAATAACGAAGCATTTGATAAAATAAATGAACTCACCAAAATGGTTAGTAATTATTTAGAATAAGTACTCTTTCAACACAATAAAATACTGCCTACATTAGTTATTTGTTTGATAAACTCAACACGAAACTATTATGAAGGACAAGTCTTAGTTGCTAAAGAATGCCTTAGGTATTGAATTTATTTCTCTATCAGGAGGACCCTTGATCAACTAGTTAGTTCTATACATGTCATAATGGAGTTTATATAAACCTCACTACTGTAGGCTTTTTTATTTAAACAAATCAAAATTATGGAACAAATGATAATTCCAGTATTAGTAGGAGTAGTAGGAATAATAATAGGATTAATAATCGCAAAATTTTCAGAAAAATCTAAAGCTAACAAAATTTTAGATGCTACAAAAAAAGAGACAAACTCTCTTCTTAAAGAAGCTAAAATTGAAGCGGAGGCGTTAAAAAAAGACAAAATTTTACAAGCAAAAGAGAAATTTATTGAATTAAAGTCTGAGCATGAAAAAGTCATTTTAAGTAGAGAAAAGAAAATTTCTGATATAGAGAAAAGAACAAGAGATAAAGAATCACAGATACAGTCTGAGGTTGATAAAACTAAACGTCTAAATAATTCTTTAGAAGAAAAAGAAAACGATTACAATAATAAATTAACCTATTTAGAGAAAAAACAAGAGGAAGTATCTAAACTTCACAAAAGGCACGTAGATCTCCTAGAGCAGATCTCTGGTTTCTCTGCTGAAGAAGCAAAAAAAGAACTAGTAAACTCATTAAAAGACGAGGCCAAGTCTGATGCTATGGGGTTTGTACAAAACACACTTGAAGAAGCTAAACTTACCGCTGAACAAGAAGCAAGAAAAGTAGTGCTAAGTACAATTCAAAGAGTAGGTGTAGAACAAGCTGTTGAAAATTGTGTATCTGTTTTTAACTTAGAATCTGATGATGTTAAAGGAAGAATTATTGGAAGAGAAGGAAGAAATATTAGAGCACTAGAGGCTGCAACAGGTGTTGAAATTATTGTTGATGATACTCCGGAAGCTATTATTCTTTCATGTTTTGATCCTGTAAGAAGAGAGATCGCTAGGTTGTCTATGCACAAATTAGTTACTGATGGAAGAATTCATCCTGCAAGAATTGAAGAAGTAGTAGCTAAAACAAAAAAACAAATTACTCAGGAAATTATAGAGGTTGGGAAACGTACGGTTATAGATTTAGGGATTCATGGATTACACCCTGAACTTATCAAAACCGTTGGAAGAATGAAATATAGATCATCTTATGGTCAGAATTTACTTCAACATTCAAGAGAAGTTGCCAATTTATGTGGTATTATGGCTTCTGAATTAGGCTTAAACCCAAAAATAGCTAAAAGAGCTGGATTACTTCATGACATAGGTAAGGTACCAGATGCTGAAAGTGAACTGCCGCATGCGCTCTTAGGGATGGAATGGGCAGAAAAATACGGAGAGAAAAAAGATGTTTGTAATGCAATTGGAGCTCACCATGATGAAATAGAAATGAAAACATTATTTGCACCTATAGTTCAAGTTTGTGATGCGATCTCTGGAGCAAGACCAGGTGCAAGAAGACAAGTATTAGATTCCTATATTCAACGATTAAAAGACTTGGAAGATATTGCCTTTGGTTTTTCAGGTGTTCAAAAAGCATATGCTATACAAGCAGGTAGAGAATTACGTGTTATGGTGGAAAGCGGAAAAGTTAATGACACTAAAGCTGCTGAATTATCATTTAGTATAAGTCAAAAAATACAAAATGACATGACCTACCCAGGTCAAGTAAAAGTTACAGTAATTAGAGAAACTAGAGCTGTTAACGTAGCTAAGTAATTAGTTACTCAAATAAATATTTCCATTGTTAAACACCAAAGTTTAACGATGGGATTTTTTTTATGATTTTATTGGGTGATATTTCTCTACTATTTTTTTTAAATAACTAGTATCTAAATGAACATAAACTTCTGTAGTAGTAATGCTCTCATGTCCTAACATTTGCTGAATGGCTCTTAAATCGGCTCCATTCTTTAAAAGATGCGTCGCAAAAGAATGTCTGAATGTATGCGGGCTAATTTTTTTGTTAAGATTTATTTTGATAGCTAGCGCTTTTAAAATCATAAAGATCATTTGTCTTGATAACGATTTACCTCGTCTATTTAAAAATAAGGTATCTTCAAACCCCTTTTTGATTGATAAATGATCTCGAATTTCGTTCATGTATAAAACAATATATTTTTGGGCGCTATAGTGAATAGGTACAAAACGTTCTTTATTTCCTTTACCTACAATTTTTATAAACCCTTCATCAAAGAATAAATCTGAAATTTTTAAATCAATTAACTCACTTACTCTTAATCCGCAGCTGTACATCGTTTCTAACATAGCTCTATTTCTTTCTCCTTCTGCTTTGCTAAGATCTATTGCAGAAATTAAGCTGTTAATTTCTTGTTCTGATAAGGTGTCAGGTAATTTTACACCAATTTTTGGAGTTTCAATTAAGTCTGTAGGATTTGACTCTCTATAGTTTTCAAAAATTAGATAGTCAAAATAACTTCGTAAACCTGATATGATTCTTGCTTGACTTCTAGGACTTATTTTTTTTGCTATCTCATAAATAAATTGTTGAATTAAATCTTCCTTTATTTCTATTGGTGTACTAGTTATTTTCTTTTTATCTATGAAGGAGATAAGTTTTTTTACATCTCTTATGTAGTTTTGTATGGTATGGGAAGAAAGACCTCTTTCTATTTTTAAGTAGTGACTATAATCTAAAATTGATTCGTTCCATTTCATAAAATGAAGATAAGATAATTTTAAATTTAATACTTATGTAAATTCACCGAAATTTAATCCTAATTTGAAATTAATTTTTTTTTTACTATATTTAAATTTATTAACTAAAACTTTATCAAAATGAAAAAATTATTATTATCAATTGCTTTAGTAACTTTTAGTTTAACTGCTAATGCTCAATTTTCTTTAGGCGCTGGTGTAGGAATCCCTACAGGCGATGCTGGGGACATTACATCTGTTTCCTATAATTTAAGTGCTACCTACATGTTTGGAGCTGAATCAGATTTTAAATTTGGTTTATCTGCAAGTTATTTAGCTTTTTCAGGAAAAACACTTGACTTAGGCGAGTTTGGTGAAGTAGATTTAGGAAACTATGCTTGGTTACCAATTGCAACGGTTTTAAATTACAGTGTATCAGATAAACTTACTGTTGGTTCTGATGTAGGATATGGTGTAGGGTTATCACCAGAAGGTATTGGTGGTGGTTTTTATTTAAGGCCCAATATAAGTTATGCTGTAGGAGATAGAACCTCATTTAATCTTAATTATTCTACAATTTCAGATGATGGAAGTATTTCTAGTTTTGGTTTAGGATTAGCTTACCAGTTTTAGAAATAACAATATTCTAAATATGTTAAAAAGTGGACTTTATAGTCCACTTTTTTTTGACACTAATGTTGATAATTAATAATTTTAAAAATCAACCATTACCCTCATTGTTACTTTTTTTTTGAAATTCATTTTTTTTCATTATATTTATTAACATTTAACTAAATTTAAATACTTTTTATTATGAAAAAATTATTATTATCGATTGCATTAGTTTCTTTTTGTTTTGCAGTAAATGCTCAAGATTCAAAATTTGGTGCAACTGCAGGTTACCAATCAGCAACTATCAAACTATCCGGGAGTGGTGAGGATTTCTCATCTGACGCTTCAGGATTCTTTTTAGGATTTTTTGCACAATTTTCAGTTACAGAAACTTTTAGTATTCAACCCGAACTTCAGTACTCTTCAATAACTGATGAAGGAGAGTCTAGTGGTTTGATTATTATTCCTTTGATGATGAAATTTCATGTAACAGAAAACTTTAATTTAATGGCTGGCCCACAATTTGACTATCTCACTGAACAGGATGCAGAGGGTATTAATAAACTTGGTTTGGGTCTTGGTTTAGGATTGGGTGTTGATGTTTCAGATAATGTATCTTTAGGTGCTAGATATTCATTTGGTTTTGATAGGCTTGATGACATGGGAGAAGATGTTGGTGATGCAACAATTAAAGTAAACATTCTTCAAATTGGACTGAGTTATAGTTTTTAATTTGTTTAATTATTATTAATATAGGGAGCTTTTTAGCTCCCTTTTTTTATGTTAAATTAATTGTATTTTAGCAGTATGAAAATAATAATGATTAATGGTCCTAATTTAAATTTATTAGGGAAAAGAGAACCAGATATTTACGGTTCAGATTCTTTTGAGGATTACTTTTCTAATCTAAAATCAAAGTTTAGTTCTATAGATTTAGAATACTTTCAATCCAACATAGAAGGAGAAATTATAGATAAACTTCACGAAGTTGGTTTCAGTTATGACGGGATAATTTTAAATGCTGCCGCTTATACACATACCTCTGTTGGTATTGGAGATGCTGTAAAAGCCCTTAGTACTCCAGTTATTGAAGTTCATATCTCAAATGTGCATGCTAGAGAAGAATTTAGACATCATAGTTATATAGCTGCTAATGCCAGAGGAGTTATTGCTGGATTTGGGCTTAAAAGTTATGATTTAGCTATAGAGAGCTTTTTATAATCTTTAATCTATCTATTATCTAGACCTACTAATTTATTGATTAGAATACTTAAACTGATCTTCAATAGGTACATTAAATAAAGATTCAAGTTCACCAATATTTTTTTTATAAAATAATGTTTCAGGCGGTAAACTCACATTGTCCCAAAAATATTTGTTGTAAGGAATATCATAAAGCGTCATATCCATTTCCTCAATTGTTTTATATTTTTCAAACCTCTTCTTATCTTCTTCTAATTCTAAAACAAACACCTCATGCCTATAGGCTATAGGAATATAATTTCCTGTTATTTTTTTTTGCTTTAACAAAATTCGTTTCACATTTTCAGTGACCTTACCTGAACCTTTCCATTCTCGGTTATGATAGCTAAGGTATAACTTACCTTCTTTATTTTTTTTATATAAATAGAGAGAGTATAAGTACTTTCCCTTTTTAGGTGGTTTTCTTGTAATTTCTATTTTGTATATTTTGAATGTATCATAACCAATGTATAATTTTAAGGAACTGGTATCATTTAAACCTTCAATAATATTGATATCTTCTCCATCATAACTTGAGTTTTCAATTTTCTTCCATTTATAATCTCCATAATAAATACCTTTTCTCAAAGGATTATTCAATTCCATATATTCAATTGCATGTCTATTTTGTAGATTTTTAATAAATCTATATTCTGATGATTTTCTACTTTCCTCTATAGAATATTTAGTAATGTAAGAAGAGGGTCCTCTGTCAATAACATTCATAAAATGCTCAATATAGAAACGGCAAATATTATCTTCAACAGACCAACGTCTATATAAAATTTTTAATTGATGATTTTTGCTTATAGAATTATTTTTTAAGTTTTTTAATGCCATTTTCACATAATCCTCAGTGTTCATTATTGAAATTTCAGAAAGTTCTGTTGTTTTTTCTTTAAGAATAATTGTTTTGTTTTTTCGAGATAAAAAATCATTAACAGTAATCTTAAAAGTTTGATAGCCAATAGACGATATTTCTAAATAATCAACTTTTTCTTTATTGGTCACTATAAAATTAAATGTTCCTTCTTCTGTTGATGTTGTTCCAATATTTTTACTAATAATACCTATACTTGCATAGGGTACAGGAAGCTTGTCTTGATCAAGAATAATACCCTTAAGAGCTATTTTTTGTTGTGAAAAAACATGTAAAGTAACTAATAAAGAAAATAGTAAAAAAACCTTTTTTTTCATGATATCCTTTTTTGTAAGCTAATTTTTGTCAATTAACTGTAATTCCATTTTTATGTTACTTCGCTTATAGGGACAATTTTTTTCTACTGGAATTTCTTTAAACCCTTTTTTTATATAAATATGAATTGCATTTTCAAGTAAGGTATTAGAATATAAAACTAATTTTTTTAATTGTTTAATTTTTGCAAAATTAATACAATAGTCCATTAAATATTGACCCATATTCTTACCTCTTTTTTCAGGAATTATAGCCATTTTAGTAAGTTCATAAACTTTATCTTTTTTTTTCATCAAGGCTACAGTTCCTATAATCATAGTGTTTTCAAATAAAAAAAAGATATGTCCTCCTTTATCTATAATATACTTATTTGGATTACTCAAAACTTCTCTATCAAAATCTTCAACATAAAAAAATGTCTCTAACCATTCTATATTTAATTGATAGAATGCTTTAGCATAGGCTTCTTTAAATGAAATTATTTTTAATGGAGATGTCATTTATATTTTAGAATCTATCAGTTGAATCATTTCATTTTCCAATAGGTTTGTTTTGTCATAGATTTCCTTTGCTTTAGAAAGTATTTTCTCAGCAAATGATTTGTCTTTAATATCTTTAGCATTAATTCTAACATTGAAATAGGCACCTATTACAGCTGTTCTGGCACATAATGCACCAACCCCAGCATCTGATAAAGAGTTTTGTAAACCTTCTCTTGCCATAACCATCATTACTTCCATTGAATTGTATGCAGTTTCCATCACTTTAAAAGGAATTTCTGTAGCATACTTAGTAGCATTCTCAATAGCTGTTTTTCTTAATTCAATTTCCTCTGAACTAGATTTTGGCATTCTAAAACCATCTATAATTCTATTAAAGGCATTCGTATCTTCATCGACTAAAAAAAGCAACTCGTTTTTATAGCGTTGTCCTTTTTCTGCCCATTTTGAGTAAAATTCCCATTGTTCATCCCATCCAGGTTTATGTGCAGATAAATTTGCAACCATAGTTCCTAATGATACTCCGAGAGCTCCAACATAGGCAGCAATAGATCCACCTCCTGGAGCCATAGACTCTGAGGCAGTTTCTTCTGCAAACCCCTTTACAGTATAATCTATTAACTTTTTATCAAGGTTAGCACTCATTACATATTCAATAATTCTTTCCTCTGGATTAAATGGCTTTAAATCATCTAGTCCAAGAGATTTAATGGCTATTTTAATTTTATCAGCCTCACTGATTCCAAGTGATCGATTCTGTTTTAGTAAAAAGTAGTCTGCTGCATCTAGCATGGCTTGTAATGGAACCAATCCTACCAACTCAGAACCTGTGACTCTTATACCTCTTTTATCTGCAGCTTTACATGTTTCATCAAAAGCCTCATGCATTGAGGTTATTGAAATGTTGGTAAGATTGTATGAAATTTGAGCTATACCGTATTCTTCTATATACCACCCAATCCCTTTTACAGCCTTTAATTTCCCAGGAATTCTCTCGGGTTCTCCATTTGCATCTATTACTTTTTTTCCAGTAATAGGGTTTCCCTCTCGTTTTACTCTTCCAGCTTCTCTAATATCAAAAGCAATGGCATTCGCTCGTCTAGTAGAGGTGGAGTTTAAATTTATATTATAGGCTACTAAAAAATCTCTGGCAGAGATAGCTGTTACGCCTGTATGTTTTGTTTTTTCGGTAAACGTTATTGGACCAAAATCTGGTTTCCAGTTGATGTCAGCGAGTTTATTCTCTAGACCCTCATATTCGCCAGATCTAACCGTGGCTAAATTCCTGCGGTTATCTTTGGTTGCAGCATTTTCGTAATAATATCCAGAAATACCTAATTCTTCTCCAACTCTTTTTCCTAGTAGATGTGCATAATTTGCTGTCTCATCCATAGATATATTTGCTATTGGAACTAATGGACATACATCGGTGGCACCAAATCTGGGGTGTTCACCAGTTTGTTTACTCATATCTATGAGTTCACTAGCTTTTTTAATAAGCTTAAAAGCAGCTTCTATTACTTGTGAGGGTTCTCCAACAAATGTGATTACTGTTCTGTTTGTAGCTTTCCCTGGATCTATATCAAGCAGTTTTACACCCTCAATTTCAGTAACAACATTTGCGATAGTATTAATTTTTTTTAGATCCCTTCCTTCACTAATATTTGGAACACATTCAATAAGTTGCTGTTTCATTTTAATGGCTTTGATTTTTATAAATAAATAATAGGTATAATCACATATTATGTGAACACACACTATTTGTTAAATCTAATAAAAACAATTCTATATTTTTATTTTTTTGTATTCAATATTTTATGGAGATAAAAAGATCTCATAAATAACATAGAAATAATTGGAAATAGTACAAAAGAAAACTTTTGTATACCCGATATGGAAACAAAAAGAGTAACTAAAAGTAATACTAAATATAAGTTGACATACTTAATTACCCAACTAGGTGTGTTTTTCTTCAGAAGAATAAATGAGACAAATAGGTTAGGAAAAAACGCCCATAAAAAATTAAAGTTATTGGGTGTTGTAGAATGATTGGTGAAAAACCATAAAAAACAGATAATAACTCCTAGAAACCCTGTCATAAAAAATAATAAAAAATCAAAAAATTTAGATCTTTTATTTCTTTTTTGATCACTATAGGTTATAACTATTGAAAGCAAAAGAAGGATTGAAAAAACAAAAAAGGGGTTATACCATTTGGTTTGAATTGTTTTCTCTTTAAAATTTAAAATCACCTGTTCTTTTAGCACCAGAGGTGTATCAATAAAATTTTTTATTTTTTTTGCATTTTTAAATGCTATATATACATAATCTGGTAAGTACATATACGCTTCAGACGTAATTGCTTTATCTAAAGTGTTACCAAGTGCTAAATTAATGCCAAAGTTACCCCAGGTATTCCACGAAAGTTCTTTGTCCATAAGTTGCCTCAAGGTAAAGTTTTGGTCTGAAAATGAGGATGGAAAATGAAGTTTATTACCAAGAATCTCTTTCGTAATATCTCTTAATTTAGTGGCGCAATTATTAAAGTAGGGATCGTATAAGTATTCTGCATTTTGAGGTAAAGCATTCTCTTCTAATAATGCATACATTTTTTCTTTTTCTAATTGGGATAAATTTAGGACCTGTGCCTTCATCCATCTTTCTTGATAGTAATTGTTAACTACAAAATTTTTAAATGGTCTTTTTCCTAGTTTATACAATAACTTACCCTTAGTAAAATTGAGTTTAAAATTTGGTTGATTAAAATCAAATAATCCATAATTAAATATATAATCAATTCCAAGAACAGAGTCTTTAACTCTTACAGCGCTATGGCCAAAAGCTTCATATAGAACTTCTCCTGGTCCAACAGTAATAATACTAATTTCTGATTGCTTCGATAATTTTAATTCTTGAGATTGAATGTTTTGAAGCAATCCCATAAGAAATAAAATAAAAAAATAAGTTTTCTTCATGGTTTATCGTCTAAAAAAACTAAAATCAATTTTTACTGAAAAAATATTAGAAAACAATGCATTTCCTAAACTACCAATGTTAGTTAGTGCGTAATCAATCTGAATACCATTGTATAAAAAACCAACACCAAAATTGGGTTGTAGTGTTAGGTTTTTACTTCCATCAAACTCAGTTGTATTTTGAAAATTTCCAATACCGGCTCTTAAAAAAACAAATTCATCATAATCTAATTGAAAACCTAAGGCAGGATCTATACTAGCTAAGCTTGTAGAAATTAGATCATTAGTTTTGGTAAACCTCATATTTAAATCAGCTTCAGTTAAGAGATGAAAAAACCGACCTAGATTAAATGACCGAGCTACACCAAATTGAACTTTAGGTTTAGTTATTTCTGTTGCTTCAGGTAATTCTTGATTTTGTCCTGGTATTGCATTTTGAACTGTTGCAAATGCATCTGTATCAATAGTCCAAATATTAAAGGTTGTGGAAATATCTCTAACCATTAGACCAAATTTCCAATTGTTTCTCTCATATTGTATTCCTGCATCTAGACCCACACCCCATGAGTTTGCAAAATCACCAATAGTTCTTCTTACTATTTTGGCATTCATTCCAAAATAAACATCTTTAAAAATTAAATTCCTAGCATAAGATATGTTTAAGGCATAATCTGCTGCAGAAAATAAACTAATTCTATTGAAATCAATATTACCTTGACTATCTATTAATTCTGTAGTATTTAAAATATCATCTACTCCAAATCTGATAATTGAAACGCCTAAAGCACTTCGTTTGTCTATTGGCATAGCAAATGCAGCATAATTATAATTAGCAATACCTGCAAAATATGAGGAATGCATAAGAGATCCTTGATAATCTTTGATGTTTACCAAACCTGCTGGGTTCCAATATGCAGAATTTACATCGTTTGTAGAGGCCACAACAGATTTACTCATTCCTAAAGCTGCTGCGTCTACACCAATGGTTAAAAATTCATTTGAGTAGTTTCTAAATGCTTGAGCATTAATTATAAGAGGAAATAATAGAAAAAGTAAAAAATGTATTTTTTTCAATGTATTTTTTAATTATTAAAACAAATATCTTAATATATTATTGAAATAACTTTACATTTCTTTAGATATTGTATCAATTAACCATAGTCTTTGATGAATTGAAGTATTCTGTTTTCCAACCATCTATTTTTTTTAGAAAACAAACTAGAGATAAATCCCACATGCCCACCATATTTTGTTACTTCCAAATAAAAATAATTTGATTTTTCTGCCTCTTTGAATGGATAACATTCTTGAGCTAAAAAGGGGTCATCTGAAGATGTAATTAATAACACTGGTTTTTTTATTGAAGTCAAATAGGGTTTGGAACTTGCTTTTTCCCAATAATCTTCAGGTCCGGAAAAACCAGAAACTGGTGCTGTGTATAAACCATCGAATTCTTTAAATGTTTTAGATTTTAGTAATTTCTTAATGTCTAATTTATAATCTGGATATTTTTGGTTCTTTAAAAGGATTTTTTTTCTCAGGGATCTTAAAAATTTATACATGTATATTTTATTTTTGGAGGTACCCATGGTTCTACTTGAACTTGCTAAATCTACTGGAACAGAAATAGCTACTCCACAAGACACTTTATCTGAGATAGTTTTCACGTGTTCTCCAAAATATTTTAAGGTCATATTCCCTCCAAGACTATAGCCTACAACCATTATTTTATCATAGGAATAATTTTCAATTAAATGGCTAATTACAAAATCCAAGTCTTCTGTTTTTCCACTATGGTAGGTGGGGAGTAATAAGTTGTCTTCTCCACTACAACCTCTTAAATTAAACGAAACTGTATCATAGCCGGCATTATTTAGCTCTGAAGCCGCAGCTAAAATATATTTAGATTCTGAACTTCCTTCTAAACCATGAATAAGAACTACCAGTTTCGATGAATTCACTTTTGAAAAATCCAAATCAATAAAATCTTTATCCCAAGTTGTAATTCTTCTTCGATTATAGCTATGAGACTCATTCATAAAAATAGATCTATACATGGTGCTAAAATGACCGTTTTTAAATGGAAATGAAGGGGAAAACTTAGATTTAATGATAGGCATAGATTTTTTTTAGTAATTAATTTGACAAATATGCTTAAAAAATCATGATATTTAAAATCACCCAAAAGGTTTTACTATTTTAGCAAAAGATTTAAGAGATATGAGTATCAAAAAGCACATTCCAAATATAGTTACCTTGGGTAATCTTTTTTTTGGAACATTAGCAACTATCTACGCTGTAGGTGGTCATTTTGAAATGACTGCATTATTTGTTGTATTAGGTATTTTCCTTGATTTTTTTGATGGCTTTTTTGCTAGGGTTTTAAAAGTTTCAGGTGAATTAGGAAAGCAATTAGATTCTTTAGCGGATATGGTAACCAGTGGTGTAGTTCCAGGCATTGTACTCTTTGTTTTATTAGGAAATAATCAACAAATACCATATGAAATAGATTCAGAATTCAAGTTCTCAATGGGGTTTCCTTTACTAGGCCTACTTATCACATTATCAGCTTGTTATCGATTGGCTAAATTCAATTTAGATACTAGACAATCTGAATCTTTTATCGGTTTACCAACACCAGCAATGAGTTTGTTCATCGTATCATTACCATTAGTTCAAATGCATTCTGATATTGACTTCGTGAAAGATTTAATTGGTAATAATTATTTTTTAATTGGAATTACAATTTTGTTTAGTTTTTTAATGAATTCAGAATTTCACTTGTTTTCATTAAAGTTTAAAAATTATGGTATAAAAGAAAATTTATTTAAATATATTTTAATCTTATTTTCAATAATTTTATTGATAACTATTGAATACTTGGCAGTGCCAGTTATAATTATGAGTTATGTAATTTTATCAATGCTAAAGAATATGAAAAAGGCTTAAAAAACTTTTTTTCTTTTTAATTCAAAATCTTTTCCTAAATAGACTTTTCTAACTAATTCGTCTTTTGCTAGTTCTTCAGGAACTCCTTCTTTTAAAATTCCTCCTTGATACATTAAATACGTTCTATCTGTAATGGCTAAAGTTGCCTGAACATCATGATCTGTAATAAGTATTCCGATATTTCTATCTTTTAAATGTGCAACAATACTTTGAATGTCTTCAACAGCAATAGGATCTACTCCTGCAAAAGGTTCGTCTAATAATATAAACTTTGGGTCAGAGGCTAAACAACGGGCAATTTCAGTTCTTCTTCGTTCTCCTCCAGATAACAAATCACCTCTATTTTTTCGAACATGGTTAATATTAAATTCTTCAATTAATGATTCTAATTTAATCTTTTGTTCTTTTTTTGATAAATCTGTAAATTGAAGAACAGACATTATATTGTCTTCTACAGATAGTTTTCTGAAAATAGATGCTTCTTGTGCTAAATAACCAATTCCCTTCTGAGCCCTCTTATACATAGGGTAGCTAGTGATTTCTTCATCATTTAAAAATATTTTACCACTGTTAGGCTTAATCATTCCAACAATCATGTAAAAAGAGGTGGTTTTACCTGCTCCATTAGGGCCTAGTAATCCAACTATTTCCCCTTGTTTTACCTCCAAAGAAATATCCTTAACAACTTGGCGACCACTGTAGCTTTTAGCAATATTTTCTGCTCTTAAAATCATTATTTGATATATGGTTATTTGTTCTAAACTAATTTTTTATTACTCGTTAAAGTAATAATTTTTAAAAGTCTTAACATGTTCAGAATTGGAAAGATATAAAAATATCATTTAACTATTGTTTTCCAAAGCTTCCCAAAACTCATAAGCTCTTCTTAAATGTGGTATTACTATTGTACCTCCTACAAGAGTAGCAATAGATAAACTTTCCATTATTTCCTCTTTTGATACCCCTTCTTTAAAGCAGGTCTCTAAATGATAGGCAATACAATCATCACAACGTAAAACTGTTGAAGCAACTAAACCTAATAATTCCTTAGTCTTTACAGGTAAGTGTCCTTCTTTAAATGCATTGGTGTCTAAATTGAAAATTCGTTTAATAATTTTATTATCACCACTTAATATTTTATCATTCATAAGGGAACGATAATTGTTAAATTCCGAAACTTTATTTGTTGGCATTTTTTTGCTGTTTTTTGATCACTCTTTTAGATACTTTAATACTAATTTCATATAAGATTAACACAGGTATAGCAACAATAATTTGACTAGCAACGTCTGGAGGTGTAATAATAGCTGCCAGTATTAATACTAAAACTAAAGCATGTTTTCTATAGCGTTTTAAAAATTCAGGAGATATGAGGCCAATTTTGGTTAAAAAATATACTATTACAGGCAATTCAAACATTATAGAAACTCCTAATAACATATTAGTTATTAAACCAATATGAGACTCCATTGTAAATTGATTGACTAATTTATCGCTTATTTGATATGTATATAGAAAATTTACAGAAATTGGAGCAATAACATAAAAGCTAAATAACACTCCTATGAAAAATAATAGTGATGCAGTAAAAATAAACCCTCTAGATTTTTTAATTTCATTACTGTGAAGACCTGGTGAAATAAATCTCCAAAATTCCCATAAAATATATGGAAATGAAACAATTGCTCCTAAAATGAATGAGGACCAAATAGAATTCATTAATTGTTGAGTTGGTTTTAAAACCTGAAGTGTGTTTGGGTAATCTAAAGTGCAAAAGTTACTATCTACTCCAAAAAATGAGAAAAAATCGCAGAATAATCTGTAGGTTATAAAATTTGGATCGATGTGAGCAAGAAGAAATTCATTGTAAACGAACTCTTGAACAGAAAAAAGACCGATTCCAACAATAAAAATTGAAGCAATACTTCTGACTAAGTGCCATCGAAGTTCTTCAAGGTGATTTAAAAATGACATTTCTTTTTCCTGAGTCATTGAAAAAATCTTTTTAATTAATGAACTTTATTTTTATCTAAATAAAAAAAAGTCTTATATTTAAGTAATTAAATTCTATGACAAATTTACTATAAAAATAAGAGACCACAACTATTCTATTCGTATTGTTTCCCAAATACACTAGCTTTAGAATGCTCAATAATATATAATGAATATATACCCACCTTTAAAAAAATATTTTGGTTTTTCTAAATTCAAAGGCTTACAAGAAGAAGTTATAAAAAGTATTCTACAAAAAAAGAACACCTTTGTGATTATGCCTACAGGAGGAGGTAAATCTCTTTGCTATCAGTTGCCTGCATTAATGAACTCTGGTACTGCTATAGTTATCTCTCCATTAATAGCTTTAATGAAAAATCAAGTAGATGCAATTCGAGGCATATCTGATCATGAAGGTGTGGCCCATGTATTAAATTCTTCTTTAAATAAATCTGAAGTTGCCCAAGTAAAAAGTGATATAGAAAATGGCATTACTAAACTTCTTTATGTAGCTCCAGAATCCTTAATCAAGGAGGAATATGTGAGTTTTTTAAAAAAACAGACAATTTCTTTTGTTGCTATAGATGAAGCACATTGTATTTCAGAATGGGGCCATGATTTTAGACCAGAATATCGAAATTTAAAACACATTATTAAACAAATTGACAATGTGCCTGTAATAGGTTTAACAGCAACTGCTACAGAAAAAGTTCAAGAAGATATTTTAAAAACCTTAGGAATAAGTGATGCTACAACTTTTAAAGCTTCTTTTAATAGACCAAATTTATTTTATGAGGTAAGGCCTAAAACTAAAGATGTTGAGAAAGATATCATAAGATTTGTAAAACAACGACAAGGAAAATCGGGAATCATTTATTGTTTAAGTAGAAAAAAGGTTGAAGAAATCTCTCAAGTCTTACAAGTAAACAATATTAAGGCTGTTCCTTATCACGCAGGATTAGATGCAAAAACTCGAGCTAGACACCAAGATATGTTTTTGATGGAAGATTGCGACGTTGTAGTTGCAACAATAGCATTTGGTATGGGCATAGATAAACCAGATGTTCGTTTTGTAATACATCATGATATTCCTAAAAGTTTGGAAAGTTATTATCAAGAAACTGGAAGAGCAGGTAGAGATGATGGAGAGGGCTATTGTTTAGCTTTTTATGCTTACAAAGATATTGAAAAGTTAGAGAAATTTATGGCCAGTAAACCCATTGCTGAACAAGAAATTGGACATGCATTACTTCAAGAGGTAGTTGGTTATGCCGAAACTTCAATGTCTCGAAGAAAATATTTATTACATTATTTTGGAGAATATTTTGATGAAATTAATGGTGATGGTGCTCAAATGGATGACAATACAAAAAATCCAAAGAAAAAACATGAAGCTAAAGAAAACGTGGTTAAATTATTATCAGTTGTCAGAGATACTAATGATAAATACAAATCTAAAGATATTGTAAATGCGATAATCGGTAAAGAAAATGCTTTATTAAACTCTCATAAAACTAATTTAAAACCTTTTTTTGGTTGTGGTAAAGAGAAAGATTCTTCATATTGGATGGCTCTTCTTAGACAGGTTTTAGTTGTAAATTTTATTCGGAAAGAAATTGAACAATATGGGGTTGTAAAACTTACTAAAAAAGGTGAAAGTTTTTTGTCTAGCCCAACCTCATTTATGATGACAGAAGATCATATTTACTCCCAAGAAGCTACAGAAGATATTATAACAAATGAGCCCAGTTCTGGGGCTTCAGCTGATGAGAAACTTGTTAGATTTTTAAAAGATTTACGAAAAAAAGTAGCCGTAAAGTATGGTGTTCCTCCTTTTGCAGTGTTTCAAGATCCCTCAATAGATGATATGGCTTTAAAATATCCTATAACTCTAGAGGAATTATCTAAAGTACATGGAGTAGGTGAAGGTAAGGCTAGAAAGTTTGGAAAAGAATTTATCAGTTTAATCTCCAAATATGTCGAAGATAATGGTGTAGTTCGACCTGATGATCTCATCGTAAAAAGTACAGGAGTAAATTCTGGATTAAAATTATATATCATTCAAAATACAGATAGAAAATTACCTTTATTTGACATCGCAAAATCCAAAGGATTAGAGATGGATCAATTAATTAAAGAAATGGAGGTAATCATTTTTTCTGGGACAAAATTAAATATAGATTATTCTTTAGATGATCTTTTAGATGAAGAGCAACAAGAAGATATCTACGAATATTTCATGGAAGCAAAATCCGATAATATTCAAGAAGCTTTAGATGAGTTTGATGGAGAATATGACGAAGAAGAACTTCGATTAATGAGAATTAAATTTATTAATGAAGTTGCAAACTAAAGTGTGAAAATAGTTAATAATATTCCAGCCATTATGGCTAAAAACTTATGTAAGTTAAAATTATGATTTTCTGAACTTTCAAATAATATTATTGTAGAAATATGTAAGAATACCCCAATAATAACTGCTGTAATTTCTGAGCTGTAGACTTCAAAAAACATAATTTTATCAGAAAGTAAAACCCCTAGAGGGCTCATTAGAGCAAATACAGTTAAAAATATTCCAATTGTTTTTTTTGAAAAATTACTATTTACTAGAAATATAGTTAAAATAATGGCTATTGGAATTTTATGAACTATGATGGCCCACAGTAAATTTTCTCCAGAGTGAATAATTGGGAACCCCTCTGAAAATGCATGTAAACATAGACTCACAAATAATAATCTTGGAAAAATTCTTCCGTTTGTATGGATATGAATATGACCGTGTTCCGCCCCCTTTGAAAAAGATTCTAATACAGATTGTAAAATAACACCTGATAAGATACATACACCCATAATGTTATTATCTGACGAACCATTATAAACCTCGGGCAATAAATGTAAAATTGCAACCGATAAAAGATACGAACCACTAAAAGCCAACAGTAAACGAACAGTTTTTTTTGAAGGCTTTAAAATTAAAACTATTAATACGCCCAATAACACGGAGGCTAATAATAATAAATACGTCATCATGATACTACAAATATTAACCTTTCAGAGGTGTCTGTATTAAATTTAGATAAATGATAATCACCAAAAATATGATTAATTTTTAATCCAGCCTCTGAAAAATAAGATTCAAACTTTTCAAGAGTAATATATTTAACTCTTTCTAAAAATGAATGGTTTTTCCCTTTGTCTTTAAAAGTAATATGCTTTAAGATAAAACCATCTTTAATTTCTCGTTGTAAATTAAATGATATGCCATCAATAGTTTTAATTTCTTTCTTAACTAATTTTTTTTCAATGTTTACAACATTCAAAAAATCAAGAACTAATAACCCATTTTTATGTAAGCCATTATGTATGTTTTTTAACACTAAGATATCATCCTTGTCATTTTCAAAATATCCAAAACTTGTAAAAAGATTAAAGACCGCATCATATTTGACATCAAATGGTTTTCTCATATCTTTCATCATAAAATCTAGTGAGCTGTTTTCATATTTTTTGGCAGCTAGTATACTGTTTTTAGACAAGTCTGCACCGGTTACTTTATAGCCTAGAGAATTCAAATATATTGAATGCCTACCTTTTCCGCAGGGTAAGTCAAGTAAATGAGAGGATGATGGGATTTTTAAAAAATTAATAATATTTCTAATGAATAATTGGGCATCTTTATCATTTCTGTCTTTGTAAAGTGTATGATAATAAGAGGTATTAAACCAATCTGTAAACCAATCTGATTTATT
>Ga0213868_10001019_pt1 | contig 27097 bp, 32 predicted proteins | sample PICome_9_FD_160087 | JGI IMG/M metagenome (GOLD analysis project Ga0213868, IMG submission 160087) | Coastal seawater microbial communities near Pivers Island, North Carolina, United States - PICO127 | ecosystem: Environmental > Aquatic > Marine > Coastal | place: USA: North Carolina... | reverse complement strand
CCTGCCGCTGCTGGCCGGGCATCAGCAGCCAAGCGCGTGGCGCGTACCAATGTCGCCGCAAAGCAGGCTATGCCTATCGTCTCGGTGCTGCGTGAGGCTGGTGCCTCACTACGCACTATCGCCGCCAAGCTAAACGAAGCTGGCATTCCAACAGCACTGGGCGGGCAATGGTACGCCAGCACTGTGCGTAACATAATGGGAGCAAACTAATGATTAAAGATACAATCGGGATGCTGTTTGTTACAGCATTTGTAATCACGTTTTTTACTAACGCCATCACCACCGAATACAACGTGTGGGCTTTGATGGTAAAATTTGGGAGCTAAAAATGGTTGGAAAACTTACACCGGATAATCAGTTGAGCGTCAGCCGGGTCGCTACATTGTTGAACGCATCACCGTGGCAAACGCAGAATGAATTGCTTGAGGAAATGATTAGCATTGATGAGGGCAACCCGCCAACGCGCATACCTCAGAACGAACCAATGGAACTGGGCGATTTCTTTGAGCCAATGATATTGCGAAAGGCTGCCGAGCGTCTGGCCTTAACCAATGTCGAGACTGACATTACCGTGCCATACCAACACGACCACTTGCCACTGGCAGCCAGCCTCGATGGCACTGGCGTTGGTCACGGCTCTATTAGGGCCAACTGGGATAAGGGTATCTATGTGCCGCAGGGTGGCTGGATAGACACCGCTGGCGTTGGCCTGATTGAAGCCAAGCTAACGTCAGCACGGCCAGAAGAGATCCCGGCACCGCATCGAGGCCCGCTGCAATTGCAGGGTCAGATGATGTGTACCGGGTATAAATGGGGCTGCGTTGCTGTTCTATACCAAAGCACAACGCTGCGCCTGTTCGTTTATCAGGCTGATGAGGTAATACAAAACCGCATTCGCGAGGCGGTTATTGATTTTGAAAATCGCCGAAAAAATATTGACAAATACCCAGTCGTGTCACCGGCTGATGGGGTGGCGGCGTATGGCCGGGTCGATGCTGACGCCCCGCCATTGGAGCTTGAGGGTGATGATGCACTGTGGGTTGATCACCTGATGGCGGCAAAGGCTAACAAGTCAATGGCAGAGCGAGAGATCGACATTGCCACTGCTGCCCTGATGGACACGATGGGCAGTCACGACACGGCCTTTGCGTCAGTCGGCAATCGCCGGGTGCAGGTCAAGTGGCCGACACGCAAGATGCGGGCGCAGCCTGAGAAGGTCGTGCCTGCCAAGCCTGAGACTGTCATGCGCCAGAAAACTTTAACGCTAAAGGAGATTGACTGATGCCGCCAAAGCGCCAAGAAAGCTCGTGGAAGCCGGTTGTCAACGCGGTGGCCGCTTACCACCATTACAATGGCTTCGGCCCCACAGTGGACGAAATAGCCTACGCAATAGGCCGGTCAAGAACCGCCGTCAGGTTTCAGCTAGACAAGCTGATAGAGGATGGCATCTTAACGCACACGCCCGGCAAGATCAGAACGATCAGGGTGGTTGAGTAGATAAGGGGGCGAAAGCCCCTTTATTTTTTGGTGCGCTGCTGGATGCTTTCAATTGTGCCAGCCCCAAAATAAAAGCCAAGGATCACAAGCATAGCGTAATTTATTGTGAACTGTTCCATCACTTTTGTTACTGCGTCTGCGTCACCCCGGCCAGTGATCGTCATGACAAGCACCAGCACATAACTGCCCAAGAACGTAGCCCCAAACATCAAGGCGAGGTAACGCTGGGCAATTTTAAATGGTGCATAAGCGCCCATTAAATCAATCTTGGCTTTACTCTTCGCCGCAATTTCTTCTTCTGTGCTGGTGTGCATATCATCAATTAGCTTCATGCCCTGACTGATAACACTATCTGATCCTAGTATCTTTCCAAGTACACCTAACATTATTTCACCCTCAACATCAGTTTAAGTTTTTCTATCTCAATCTCCAGATCATGCACCCGATTGACCGTATCCTGCACAGACTTTGGCGGCTCAAACTTGTCGATCCAATCATCGTTTTCCTCGACCTCTTGCATCGTTAGCTCAAGGTTATGCTCAAGAAAACTGATGCGCTCGGTCAAACCAAAATAAACCCACACGCTGACGGCGGTAAACGCAATCATGCTGATAAGGTTTCTCAGCGGGATAGTAACCTCGCTGGCCTCATTCAATCTTGTCGCTGCGTTTTTAGTCATCAGCTAACGCCCGCATACGTTTGACCAGCCGGTTTGCCCGGTTGGTTACCTGCTCATACCAGCGGCTGTCAACCATTTCATCAGCCGCGCCTGCCCAGTTGCGTTCATCAACGCAACGCTTCATGCCGCGAAAGCGCTTCATTGTGGGCAATCCCATATTAAACATTTGGTTGGCAATGATCCTCTGAGCCTCTTCGGGCAAGTCAGCAAAATCCTCATAGAGACGGTGGCAATCTTCACGCACGACAGCAATGTCAAGATCAAACAATTGTTTCATGCGGCGCTCAGTAATTGTAAAGCCCTCTGGCTTGCCGTGTTCTGCATCGCCCGGCACAATCTTGTGGCCCACGCCAACCGTCAAATAATTTTCTGTGCAACGATACACGTCTAGCCGCATACCCTCATCAGCGATTAGCTCTTCGCGTAGCTTTTCAATATCCATTACAGCCTCATTTCTTTAGCCAGCGCGACAGCTTTGAGCCAGCTTTCTTCTTCAGCATCGCGAGTAAACGCATCGACCTGCAACCGCTTACTGTACTGCTGTATCTGACTGACGTGGAAGAATAAGCAGCTTCTATGTTCCTTGCCACACAGCACCAGTATGTCATAATCTGCCCACTCCTTTGTGTTACGCGGTAAATACTTCTGCGAACAGCCAGACCCAAGCTGAAAATGATAAGCCGGATTTCGCTTACCTTTAGCAAGTATAAGGCTCGCAGTCTTAACTTGTATCCTAAGCACCGTGTTATCAGTCTTTGAAATAGCCACGCCATCTATTTTATCCTGTGCTGCTTGTGCATACGCCCACCCAGTCATGCCCAATATTACCCCGGCAGCAAAATGCTCACCGGCTAGTCCAATCGTGGTACTCATGTAAGGCCGATAGCCCCGGCTGTTGATACCATAACTGCTACAAACAATCCTACCACAACAACCACCAGCGCAAAAACAGCTAGGCCGATCTTCATGTTTTCGATTGCTTCATCGTGCGCGATGGCGGCAGCCTTGGCAGCAGCTAGTCTAGCCTCTCGCTGTTCGCGCAACGCCTTGTTATGATGGTTGATGATTTCCTGCCACGTTGATGGTTGGTCGGCTGGCTTCGGCCAACGCATGTTGATCATCGTGGCGATCTGCTGCATCTCTTCGTTGAGGCGCTTCGCCTCTAATACAGCGTCAATTGAACCCTTAAAGCTAACATCACTAACCCCGGCCTGCTTGTTGCGTTCCTCGTTTAGTTTTTTCTGCGCCGAGAACAACGTGCCAATCTGCTCCGACAAATCAGCCACTGATTGCACATCGTTCACTCGTGCTTTGATGAATGCTATCGCATTTGACGCAGCAGATACCGCCATCAGCGCCGTGCTTATCGGTTCCATTATGACAGCATTCCTTTTTTCAAAGATTGGCATCGCCATTTTTTAGGCATCAGGCCGTGCGTCATTTCGCCAACGTCACGACCCATTTCCATAGCCCGGCGTTCACAGGCAGCGCGGGTATCGTATGGGCCACGAGTGTCGTGGAACTCGATACAATCGGCAGGGGTCGCTATCGCGCAAGCTATGACGATTGCCTTAAACATTTCCTCGTAAGATCACGCTCAACAGCAGCAGGATTGTAGTGCCAGCAGTGCCTATCATAATATGTTCGATGCGCTTGATACGCAGGATGGTTTCACGCCAGCGTTCAGCACACACTGCCTCATGCGTGTCGATCTGGGCTTGCACTGATGAGGCTGTAGGTTTCATCAGCCAGCGATTTCCATCAGAGTTAGCGTCATTGGAAAACTGTCGGTTCCAATATGTGAACTAGCAGTAGCAGAAAAGTTAGATTGCATTTGATAATTAATTGATGAAGTTGTTGCTGGAGAATCTAAATACTGGTTAGTAATTCTGCCGTGTATACCAACACCTTGACCATAGAATTCATATGGACGATTAGCTGTGTTAAAATAAAACCTAGTAGTACCATCACGAATAGGTACTACAGCCACACCAGTAGATGCAGCAGCGTAGAAATTTACAGACCATTGAACCAGAATTTTAGAAGTTGTAGCGGTAGGCGTAATATCCAAAGTTAAACCAGTAATATCCTCAAAAGTTTCATTATTGGTAGGGGATTCCTGACCTGCTTGTACCTTTTGTTTAACTTGCAACACTGTACCACTAGGCAAACCAGCGGATGTGACTGCGGTGAGAGACTGATTGTTTAACTTTATAAGTGCCATATCTGTCTCCTATGCCTCGTCTGTTTCGTAAGTTATATCAAACTGCATCTCTGAATCGTGCGCACGTGGAGTAGGGTCAAACGGATGGTCTATGGTTGCTTCTCCAACTGAGCCATTAGTTGTTGAATATCTAAATTTTACATACCTTTTATCAGGGGTTGCGAAACCCATCAAAGACATTTTCTCCCACCCCTGCGCTGCAAAATGAAAATATACAGTGCTAGTCTCAGGGAAATAAGTTGATACGTTTTTAACTTTAAAAGGCAAACCATAAATACTAAGCGATTGACCACCCGCAGAACCATTAGCATAGGAAGCTGCTGAATAATCTAATCGCAAATTAAAATTAGCATGAACTAAATTCCCTATCCTAATATAAGTACCTGCTTGCGTTAAATATGAACCCGACCCAAAAGCATCAGTTTCGTATGCCGTAGTAACATTAGCAGTGCTCCAATGCGGAACAAATGTACCAGTGCGATAAAACGCATTGCTGCTAAGATCAGTCATCTTAAATGTGGATGCTGTTGTTTCTAAGTTCGTAGGAGCTATTGTTGCTGCTAGCTTTGCAGATGTAACAGCATTGTTACCAATCTTAGCAGTAGTAATAGCACCATCAGTAACGCTGCCCACACCCAGCACATCACCAAGAGCCACAACAAAGTCTATGCTGTCGCTGCTTGTTAGTGCGCTGTCAAAGATGAGGTTGCTGCCGCTCACTTGGAAGCTATCTTGGCAAGCCTGAATGACACCATTGAGTGAAACCAGTAGCTGATTGGCAGTCTCTGGATAATATGCTGCGCCACCTAGCGTCAAAGCGTAGGTTGCTGTTGCAGAGGCGGTCAGGGCATCAAGCTTGTGGAAGCCACCTGAGATTGGAGCTTTGCCGACATAGGGCATTAGTCAGCCTCCTCTATTGTAAAGTCATCATCAGCATCATTGTGTCTAGCTAAAAGATGGTCATATTTTTCATTGCCGACATTAGCAGGGATAATTGATTGACTGCCATCTGCGTTTACTGCAATTACTGTAGTATTAACCAGTGAGTCGCCATTCATATCCGTACCGCTAACATATTGTGCTGACGTAAAATTAAAATTAATCATTTTTATAACTCCGCACTAACTGAAGCAACCGCATCACCATTGCTTCCACCAGACTTTATAAATATCATTTGAGAACCTTTATAAAGAGTAAATCCATTTACCCCTATGCCTGTAGCTGTTGGAGATGGAACAGTGTAACTGTTAAAACTGTCGATAGATGAAGGTGCTGCTCTTTTTTCTACTTTAAACCCAACATCAAGCCATTGGTTGGCGGCATTGCCGTTAAGTGAAACTGACATAAAAGAATAACCATCGCCACCACTTGAAACTGCGTGACCTAGCAATTCAAAATACCGCTGACACCTAGCCAACTCATCGCCATAGCTGCGGTGTTCAAACGGCGTGGCAGTCTCGCCTACCTCAAGCTGAACTCCAGTAAGGTTTAACTCCCATCCCGCTGTACTAGTGTCACCATCCGGTTGGTGAATAGATATATATAAATGGCTAGTGTTATCTATTGTTCCCAGCCCAGAAAAAGATGGAACATCAAATGTAAAAACAAATCTTTGCCACGATGATGTCAATGTTACTGTGCTGATTAGTGGGCCAGTAGATGATTCATATGGGCTAACCCTACTTATTCTATCAAGTCTAACTGTATAACTGCCACCAGCAGGGTTTGTGCCTTTAGCGTAAAAACTAAATGTAGCCTTTCCTTCGGGCAAAGACTTTACGTCCTCAACTTTATAAACCAACCCACAGTAGTTATCCCCTGCGGATGTAGCTTGTTTTAAGTATTTAGAACAACCAGCAACCTCAGAACCTAAAGCAAATGTTTCTTGAGTTGTTGTTGAAGTGCCACCAGAAAGTTGGTGATACCATCTGTCCAAAGAATATCCTTGAGCAGTAAAGGATTGCCCCCGCTGTGCCACCTGCATCGCACCATTGATGATAAGATTTCTCGCACCAGCAAACTGATCTTGACTGGCTGGTAGTATTTTCGATAAAGCCATATCAGCCTCCTATCCTGCTATTTCCATAACCGTTATGTGTGTAGGAACAGGCGCACCAGTACCCGATAATTCTTGCCCAAGTCTTGCAGTAGTAGCTGCATCACCATCGTGGTTATATGAACGAAAGCGCAATCCGTATGTGATGTCTGATGCAGTGGCGGGGCTATCTAAGATAGTCATGCTACAAGGGAAGTAGGTTACCTGAACATTAGTGACAGAATTGCCACCTGCTAAACCAGTATACTGCTGACCTAAGTTTGTGCTGTCTCTATATATGGTTGCGTACCAAGCATCATTTCCATCATCTGCACTGAAAACTCCACAACAAGTGATAAGGAATTTAGATGTTGCTGAAGATGGAGTGATTGTAACTTGAGCCGTGTTGCTTGCTATATCAAATGTCTGGCTAACAGTTGTTCTTATTGAAGTATCTGAAGCAGCTTTGACTTGAAGCACAGCACCGCTAGGCATTGTTAATGCTTTGGCAGACAAGTCTAAGCTTGCAGCTAACTTAGCGGTACTAACACTCGCATCAGGCGGCACTGTCGTTTGCAAAGCCAGTGAGTTGTAGACAACATAAATATCGTCTGTCGCTACCACTGAGCCAGTCAGTGTAACGGTTACGCCATCAGCCCCAACAGAATAAGCTGTTGTAGGCTCTTGCCTCACGTTATTGATAAACAGGTCAATGCCTTCTGCGCTGGCAACTGCGTGTGTTAGCGTCAAGCTAGTACCAGTCGCACCAGTCAAATCCTGCTTGGCAGGGATGCTGCTAAAGCCTTGCGTCTGTTGATTGCCTATGTAAGCCATCAGTTAATTCCTTATGTTACCGGAGTGCTAATTGCATCAACTACAGACACCCAAACATCTGCGGAAGCAGCCGTGTCTGACTTTACATAAAGCCTGTCACCAGACTTAACGACAACTTTTGCTCCACCATCCAAGATCTGAAGCGCACCGCCAGCAGCAATGGGTGCGCCTAAAACCAGATGGATGTCGTTAGTGCCATCGTTAATATAACAGTCAACGGTGATAGCGTTAGTCGTTACATTGGCAATGTGAATACCTACAATCGTATCCACACTATCAAAGTTCGCCCCATCAGGTATGTCAGCAGCGACAGTGCCTACTGCGTTTAATGTATATCTATGAAAATTCTGTGCCATTATTAACTCCTATAAGGCAATCGCCATTGCAATGCTAAAGCCATTAGTGGCAAAACTTGTGGTGTCTGCCGCTGCATTATTCCAGTTAGTGCCATCATAAACTCTAAGAATGTTGTTACTGCTGTCAAAATACAAATCACCAGCATCTACTGTGCCAGCATTACCTGTTGGTGCAGCACTTGTTTGATATGTTTCTGCGGCAGCATCATTAGTAAACGCTCCATAATACACATCACGCTGCGTCTGTGTTTCGTTCTTAGCCTGATTTGCCCAATACTTAGCTGAGTATTCAGCAGTACCACCAGAACCAGTAACAGCAGTGTCACGATCAAAACCTGTGCCGCCACCTATAGACCACTGCTTAGCAGAGCCAGTGTTCATACCTGTGTTGCCGCCAGTACCAATAGAATACTCTTTGGCTGAAAATTCTGTGCCATCGCAAGTGTTTGTTGTATCTGTTGCCCACTCTTTTGCAGAGCCACGACCAGAACTATCAGTTACACCAGTACCACCAATGGCATAGGCTTTACTGCTATAGTCTGTGGTTGTGCCATCGTTAATAACGCCATCTGTTTTAACAGCCCAATCGTCAGCAAAAGCCGCAGTAAGCGCACTAGCTGCCGCAGCCGTAGCACTACTAGCCGCTGCTGTTGCACTATTACCAGCATTGGTTTCAGCGGTTGAAACTCCCGAAAGATCCAAGACCAAATCATAGTAAGCACTATTTGCGTTGGTGGTAAGTGGCACAGCGCCGGATGATGTGTGTGCAAAATTAACGCGATAGATATTGGAATTGCTAGTATCAACGACCTGATCACCAATAACATAAGCAGTACCAGCAGCCCAGTTTCCTTTCCAAGCCCCAACATCACTTGATGCGGATGGGTTGCCGTTAATGTCAAACGCCAAGAACTTACCAGCCCGGTCAGTTTTAGATGGCAATGTCATATCAACAACGCCGCCATCCTCGACTAGCGCCGGGTCAAACGCCGGGGCGCGTAGGCCGCGTTTGTTTTCTTCAGCCACCTGCTGGTCAAAGATCGTCAGCGCGTCTAGCTGCTCATTGAGACTAGATGCCAACAAGTCACCGGCTGTTACAAAGTCTGTGGTGCGCTCAATATCTCTCGCCCCAACAATAACAATTTGATCTGATCCAGTTGGCGTTGATGGCACGTTGCCACCAGTCACAATGTTTACGCTGCCAGTACCGTTGGCGTTGATTGTCACAGTAAAGTCTGTCGTCAGCGTCAGTTTGGTTGCATTGAAATAGGCAACGATATCGGTGTTAGCCAAGATCTCAAACGAAAACGCATACGGCCCCAGCCCGGCTGATCCGGTAAACACGACCCTGCGTGTAATTGCATTGATGTTATAGTCAGCCATTTTTGTGCCTCATATGATTGCCGTGATTATACATTATTTATTACCTGCCGTATAGATTGACCTTTTGTTGGTTTTTGGCAATGTCTGCCGCAGTGCCGGGGTAAAGAATAGGCGCGCCATCTTCTGTCTCTAGTGTGTAATCAACAAGCCCGGTGTCTCTGTCTTTAATTGTTTTGCCAAACATAACCTCTCGCGCTCTAGAACGATAGTCAGATACCACAGTGTTAACATCATTTTGCAGTGACCCTATCGCCGGGGCAATCCCAAGCAGGTCAGCGTCATTGAGACGCTGGTTTATAACGTCAACAATAGCCTCATCCATTGTCATCCCGGTGTCAGGGTCTGGGTCTTGTTGCAGCTTTAGATACATATTTTGCTGCTCTGCCGTCAGGCTAACGCCGTTGATTTTAAAGTTTGGATATGCAACGCCGTGATTGATTGCTGCTAAAATCTCAGACACCTCGTCACGTTTTCCCTTTTGCGTAGCCATAGGCCTCCAAGAATAATCTGCGCTATACTCAATAGGCTTGCCGCGCTCATCTAGCTTTGGTGGCAGTTTGTTTGCCTTTGTTGGAACACGGCTCATCATTTTATTATAAGCCTCAAAGAAACCGCGAACACCAAGCTGCGTTGCGTCAATACCCAACACATCGTCTGCCCACTCTACCTGCGCCTGATTTACTGCTGTGTTACTTGCAGCCGGGTCTAGTATGCGCTCAATCTTGCCGACAATTGCGCTGTTAGCTAAACCAACGACAGGTGTTCCCGCAATAGCCACGTTACCCACCTGACGCACATAAGCATCAAGCATAGCAACGAGCCGGTCGCCGCTGTCTGTCTGGCGCTGGTTGGCAATGCGCATTAGCTCGTTTACCGACTGCATCGCTGGCATATTAGTGGAATACTCAGACAGTGACGCAGACATTGCGTCAAACATAATACTAAGCTGCGTGTCGTCTGGGTCATAGGCACGATACTTGACAGCGTCAGCATAAGCAGCGCCAAGCAACAATGGTATTGTCACCGGCTCAAGCCTCTTTAATGACATAAACGTGCTGCCCTCTAGGTTGCCGGTGCCGCGCTGAATTGTACCAGCGCCGAGGATTTTATTTACACGATCAATATTCTCATCCGACATTTCGTCATTATTTAGGCGCAAGCTAAAGTCTTGCCAACCGATGCGCTTTAGGTTGTTTCTGTCCTCTGTATCTGCCGGGCCAGCGCCAGTGAGCCTGCCATTGTAAGCTAGATAGTAAGAGCCAAGCCCCATAGTGCCGCCGACAACAATACGGCTAATGGCTAGGTCGCGGTGCCTGCCGCCCTTTTCCCACTCGCTGTAAAAACGTGGCGACATAAAGTTTAAGATAGGCACACGCGCCGCGCCCTCAATGGCAAGGTTTGTGACTGACTTACTAAACAACATGATCGGCTTAACTAGTGGGTTGTTCATAACCTTGAGCGCGCCGTGATACATACGGCCAAGGTTTGACTGGCGGTCAATGTCGGCCATTAATGTCGCTTGTTTTCTAAAGCTCTGAACACTAGCGTCAACCTCTGCCGGGCGCTCAGTCAAAAACCTGTTTACGGCCTCTTGTGAAACAGACAGAGCCTCATCTGCTGTACCGCCATCGGCCAGCTTCTTGTCATATATTTGCGCGCCGTAACGCCAAGCCTGCTCGTGCAATTCCATACGCTGCGCAATACCACCAAAGAACTGGTCACCTGCGCCAAGGGCGCGCATAGGGATTGAGTAAATCATCCCCAAGCTATCAAGCACTTTTCCAGCCAGCGTGTTCTTTAGCTCTGGCGTTCTAGCCACCTCTTTGCCAAGCAGCATCAAGGGCGTGTTGCTAAAATACGCAGATGATATAGGGTTACGCGCCGCGTCTTTTGTTGATCCTGTCTTTGCGCCTTGAGCCATTAAAGACCAGCCATCCATAATGCCGTTATAAAATGCAGATGTTCTGGCGTAAATGTCCTGACGGTAATACTCATCCGGGCTGTACTCTAGGCCTAGTGTTTTGGCGATGCGCTTTCTTACCTTGCCAATTGGAACAGCAACGGCGCGCTCTGGAACGTCAGCGATTAGCGTTCCAAAGTTAGCGGCACTGTTGAACAGATGCGTTTCCCAGTTTGTCAGGAACGTAGACTGCGCCGCATAAATGATGCTGTCATATGTTTTGCGGATAATGCCAACCTCAAGGACTTTGTTCTTGGCGGCGCGGGTTTCTTGTTTCATGTAATTATCAGCTAGGGCGCGCAATTGATCATCGCCGCCAGCGCCGTCAAGCACGGCGCGAATGTCTAGCGATGGCAGGTTGCGTTCACGCGCACCTTTAAACACATTCATGCTGCGAGCCACGTCACGCTTTGCGCCTTTTAACGTGCCAAGGATTACCTCATGCTGAGACAAAGCCTCGCGCAATTCAAACTTGCCCAAATCAGTTAAAAGGCCAGACGCAGCCTGCGTCATAAGCTCGTCAACCTTTTGTGCGCTAACATCATGCAACGCCTGCAATCCGGCAAGCTGTGTGGCTAACTGGTTGTTGCCAACCTTGCTTTGCATTGGTATGCCGCGAAACATTGCGTCTAGTGTTTTCTTGGGAACGCCAGACATAAAAGCGCGTCTATATAAGCTCTCAACCGTTTGAGCTTGATAGTCAGGTTCAGTATCCCCGGCCACAGCCTTGGCTGTTGCTGCTAAACTATCGCTATCATAAAAGCGAGTATTGACTGGCCCGGCTTCAATGCCCGCTTCTAATTGAGCTTTGCTGGGCGATGGCACTGTGCGCGCACCACCCATAGCCTCTTGACGCTCGGCCATTACCTCTTCGACACGCTCTTCTGTTGATGGCTTTGGCTTTTTTATAGGCGGCACAATTTCCGGCTCTATTTTTGTTTTTGCTTCAACAGGCGGCTGGATGTCCATAACATCTGTGGCGGTGCCGTCTGGGTCGATAACGTCAACCGGCTTTGTTATTTCTTCTGTTACCTTGTAATCAGGGTCAATACGCGCACCGCGCTTTGTTAGAGGCTTGATAATTTCCCCAGCGGCTTGACGGCCTAATGACCGGGCAAAACCAGCAGGCTGGATGCTGTCATCAGTCAGGTCGGCATCCGGCTCCTGCTTGGAAAGCTGGTCGAGCTTATCTTCTAAATCTCTTGGGCCGCGTATTGCCATTACATTTCCTCGTTAACTTCTTGTTGCATTGCCCCAGTGTCCAGCAGCGTCAAGCCACCAAGAGACAGCAATGGTATCGACCCTTTCATAAATTTCTTAAACACTTCGTCTTTAGACTGTCCTAGCATTTGAGACGTTACGTCCACGCGCTCATCAATTAACTCAACAATAGTTTTTGGCTCTGAGGCCAAGCCTGTTTTTTTGCCGTTGGCAAACCAGCTTAATGATTGCGCTTCGGCTGGTCTTACACCAATTTTTTCAGCCACCTTCTTATATATGTCTGAAAATATAGCATACTCAGTTTGAGTTGGCTCGCCGTTAATTTTTTGCGTTGCCAACGTGTCATTAATCATTGTGGCTGGGTCAAGGCTTGATGGGTCAGCTAGATACTGGGCGCGCATTTCTTTTGTTGCTTTAGCATTTTTGCCCCCAATAAACTCAATGGGTATAGACCCCGGCTCAATTTCGTTCATTGCGTCAAAAACAGCACGAATTGCGTGTGTGTCGGCAGTAACGCCAGCCAGATTTCCACTTACATTTTCAGCAAAAGTCGCTGGCTTGGGGTTTGTGTTAAAATTTAAACCATCGACAGCAGCTTCATCAACCAGCTTTTTATGTATCCCACCGGGGTTAATCATCATTGGATAACCCTTTTCATTGACGCCCTCACCGCCGGGGCCAATCATTTCTGTCAAATCAACGCCGCGTTTTTGTTTGGCGGTTACCAATGAGGCATTACGCAGATTTTGTTCAGTCATTGTGCGTGGGCTAGTAGCCGCATAATTTAACGCAAATTTCTTTAGTTGTTGCCGCGCCTCTTCTTCTGGGATGCCCAGTTCCACGGCCTTATCAATTAAAGGGCCGGTATGATAAAAATATTGCACATTAGAGCCAACTAATGGCCGCGCTCTGTCAGCCAAAACATCAGAAATTTTATCTGACATTTCTATTACTTTTGCGCCTCTGTTATTTAGAGGCAGCTTCACGCCTTCTGGCGCTCGCGGAACAGGGGTATCGCTTTGCTCTGGCATATTTAATTCATAAGGGCTTTGGTTGTCTCCGGGCTTTGTCTCTAAATTAAAAATCACATTATCAGTTGATGGCTGAACTCTTTGCCCAACAGGCAATTTCATTTGTTCAGCCCTTAAATCAAGCACTGTTTTTAATTCGTCCTTGCCCCTAGCCAACTTGCCAGCCGCAGCTAACGCCGGGTCAATTACTTCCATAGGATCAGCGCCAGACATAACGCGGTCAGTAATAGGCCCGCGCTCTGCCATCCGCGCCTCGGCTGACTGCCCCGCTTGGCTTATTGCCTCACCAACAACAGGCCCAAGTTCACGCGCTAACATCTCGCCGCCCTTGACTAAACCGCCGCCCATAGTGCCAGCAACGCCAGCAGTCAACGCAGTGCGCAGTGCGCCTGTTGCTGGGTCAATCTCTATCCCAGCTTTGCGCTCAACGCCCTGCGTTAGCTGGTCAGCAGCCCCAGCCTCAACGCCAGTATATACAGCGGCTGACGTGCCAGGGCGCTTTGCTATCTCAACTAATGCTTTTTTGATGCCAGTAGCCCCAGTCTTGCGAACCAAGAAACCAGCGCCTAATGTGCCAAAGCCAGTGTAAACGCTAGGGTCAGCAATCATACCGCGTATCATGCGAGCAGTGCCAGCTAGTGTAAAGTTAGGCAGTTGGTCATAACGATCCATAAGATAAACAAAAGACTTGGCTTGATCTTGTGAGCCGCTAGTCATTAAAGCTGCGGCCTGACCAATGGTGCCGGGCGAGCTAATGCCACTTTCGCCGGGGATGCCAGCCGGGCCAGCAAAGTTATAATTAAACTCACCGATTGCATCTATGCCGTAGCGCGCCGCCATTTGATCGTCACCTTCAAACGGCTCACCCTCAAACAGCAAATGCACGTCACGCGCCGCTGCTGCAAACTGCGGATCAAGCAACAATTGCTTTTCAGTTACCTCTGGTGCCTCTGGCTGCACTGGGTCTGGCGGCGTATCCATTGATGGGATTTGCAGAACAGGCGGCGTGTCAACCATAACATTAGACGCAAACCTATCATCAAACGCTCTTGCAAAATCATCGGTCATCGTAGAGCATCCCTTCTTTCAACAGCACGGTTCATAGTGCTAATTCTAGATCTTACCAAATCCATTTGCGCAATCAATTTCCGGTCTTTCACACCTTTAGCGATTAAAGCGTCTCTTATGTCCTGTTCTGTTGTATCTTCGTCAATTAAAATATTAAGAGGTGTTTGCGCGCCTTCTGGCCCAAAGTCTCTAATAAAGTTAGTAACGGCAGCATTAACATCTTTTTGTTCATCACTGCGGCGATACTCTAGGTCAATTTCTTTTGCTATATCTAGTTTTGTTGGCATTAAAGTGACCCGCGTACTTTGCTCCCATTCTTGTATTCTTGCTGTGTATCTGTCGTCCAAAGTTCTTTCAAACTTAAAATATGCCTTGGATTGCTTTTGGCTTGCGTTTGACCCATCAACAATTTTAGCGTTACGCCGAATAATCCGATCAACGGCTGTCGCTTCTGCTTTTACGTCTGTTTGTAAAAACGGCACAATTGAATAATAGTCCTTTGCGCCAACGCCAAGGGCATTTGCTTGCTGTTCTAAATCATCCATTGTTTGTATTTCGTTGCCCAGCACTCTGCGCTTTAATTCAAACATGCCAGCAAAATTTGACTTTGGGTCTTTGCTGGGATCAAGCGCCTTGTCTAGCGATGTGATAGATGATTGCGTTACAGCCTCTGGGTACAAAACGGCTAATGCCTGCAACTGATCAACCGCAGAGTTATACGCTGCGCCTTGGTAAGCGGTAGCCGCTAAGTCGGCCATTGTTGTTTGTATGCGCTGCACTTCTTTTTTAGCATTAGCAAGGCCAAGGTCTTTAGCAACCTTATTGTCAGCGATACGAGCATCGCGCTGTTTTCTAACTAAGTCGCGAACACCAGCTTTTTCTTTATCGTCAAGGACGCCATACAAGCTGGTGAACCTATCGCCAAAATCACCTTTTAAAGCGCGGCGCGTGTTTTTGCTTGATTGCCCGGCCCAGTCGGCTAGGACGTTTTGATATTGCTCAGTCACAATATCTCTAATTTTAGTACCGGCACTTTCTATAAACGCAGCATCACCAGTCTCAATGATTGCGTTATTTGCAACTTTTAGCTGTGTAGCAATTGTTCCGGTCGTAACACCAATGTCGCCAGCGTGGTTTAACAAAACACGTTTTACAATATTAGGCAGCTTGTCAAGTTCTGCATTTGCCCGGTCTTTTGTAAGGGCTTGGGCTATTTTAAAACTATGCTCAAGGCCTGATTTATATGTGGCCGCAGATAGCGTGTTCGCAGTCGCGTTATACTTTAGCGCAGCCTCTGGGTCTACGCCCGCGATTATTTCGCTATGGCCGTTAATCATAGCAGTTAAATCATTGCGCATAGATTGCGGGTTAAAGTTGGGGTCGCCGCCCTCAATCATTGCATTATAGACAGCAAGCTTTGATGTTAGCTGCGTTTGCAACTCAGTCGATAACTGGGTTGCGGTGGCCGCAGTTGTTACTGCACCAAACACTGTGTCAGGGTCGCCGACAACTTCACTCATGTCTCTGCCATCAGCAAGGGCTTGCTCAATTTGTTCAGCAGTTACTGGGTTCTCAAACGCATACTGCATCGCTTCGCGTTGTGTCTGGGCAACCTGTTTTTTGTACAAATAATCAGTCATGCTATTGAGGCCTTTAGTAACAGCATCAATTGCGCGAGCCTTAGCAGCGCCTGTCGCAACAAAGTCAACAGTCGGCACTGACGGTATGCCTACACCTAAAGGTCTGTATTTTGGTAGCTCTGCCATTACCCGCCGTATCCTCTAAAGCCTGCCCTTGACACCGTTGCTGACTGACCAGCTTGCAGCCCAGTGCTGCCGCCAGCGGGTGCGCCGCCCAGTGACATACCCATCATAGCGCCCTGCATTATTGTGCCAAATGCTTGCGCTCTTGATGCAGATATTGCTGACTTTGCTTGAGACATATATTGCATTGCCTGCGCTTCGCCAGTGCCAAAGGCAATCTGTTCGCCGTCACGGCTTATATAAAGTTCGTTTGCGCCTTTTTTCTCAGCATACAAAGCCAAAGCCTTGGCGCTGCCACTGAATGGGTCAATCCCACCGGCTGCTGCTCTTGCGTTGATTGCTGCCTTTGTCGCTAAAATATTGTCCATAACGGCGGCACCTTGCTGCCTATACTTTAACGCCTCGCCGCGAGCCTGCACTTTTCTAAATGCTGCTTGCCTTGCCAGACCGCTAGCTTGCGCCTTGCCAGCTTTTAGTTGCTGGCTTGCGGTTAAAGCCGTCATTCCGGCAATCAAAAATGGGATAGCCTGTGCCATATTACTGTCCTACACTCACTTTATAATCAATGCCCAGCAGTGTCATTTTTAATGGCACTTCTTGGCCGATTGTTATTTGTCCATCATAAGTATAACCCAAAAGACCGTGCAATGTCTTGATGCCTGTGTACTCCGGCACTGCGCTGCCAAACACATTTGCGCCAAACTGGCGAAACGCGATTAACTTATTGTCGATTGTAAGCGACTGTGTTTCAAACAACTCGGCGTTTACCTCAAAGATGCGCTTCTTAAAGCCCTTTATTGAGCCGCTGGGCAGGTTTGGTTCAACCGGCAGTGTCTTTACCTCTGGCGTAAAGTTAAGGCCAACCTCGTGGCTTGTAGACGCCGCAGTGGCAAAGGTAACGGTGAATGGGCTAATGCCCACAACTTGATCAGGCTCAACGATGCCATCGCGGATTACCTTAACGGTGTCGCCTTCTAGATGGCTCATGTCCACAGATGACGCCGCGCCGCCAACAACTGAACAATCAAGCAATGCGTTTGCATCAAATATTTCAACATAATATCTGTCAGTCGCAGAAACCGTAAAATCAACGTCAGTAAGTCTGACAGCATCGCTTGATGTGATTGTTAAATTGCTACCACCAGTAACCTTGCGAGTTATACTAACAACATTGGCCGCAGGGTTGGGCGCGTCATACCCAGCAACTGAGTTGATAGCTGTGGCTAAATTGTCTGCGACTTGATCGTTTGTAAGAGAGCCGCCAACTTGAAACTGCAAGTCATTAGCCGGGGTGCCGGTAACAGCCGTAAATGTTGTTGACGTGCCAGCGTTGTCAGTCAAGACAACGGTTTCGCTGTTTGCAATATTTGCAGCGTCAGTCACAGTAATCGTAGCAGTGGCATAAGGAGCAATAGTGCGCTTCACAACAGTGTATATGTCGTCAACGTCAACGCCAATATTTAAGAACTCTCCATCAGTTGTCCACTCTGACGGCGCAATAACATTTTGGCTTCGCAGCAACGTGTAACAAGCAATGCTGCCATCTTCGCCATTTACCAGCATTAGCCGGTCACCCTCGTCAGTTGACGTGGCAACGCGCACCGCCATTTCCTCTGGCGTCTTTAATAGATGCGATGACAGCAGCGAGATCTTAGCTGATGTGTACGCTTGCACTGCGTCACTAAAAATAAACTCTTGGATAGCCTTGCCCTGCCTTTGAATAAACAAGGTTGAGCCGTCTACGTTTTGCAACCGAATGCCGGGTTTGCTGCCAAACGCAGTCTGCTGTTTGACGATTAGATTACTAGGCGTGATGGGCGTGTCTAGTGTTTGCGGCACATAGAACTCAGCGCCGGTCGTAAAGATCTGCAAGTGACGACCAGAAAAGATATCAACAATTGCATTAAATGTGCCGGTGTCTAATGTTGCCTCAACCGCCGCATCATCAAGAGCCTCGCCAGGGTCAAAGTTAAAGAAGGTCGCAACCCTCGATCCAAAGATAGTTGATGGCCGTTGTTTAGTTCCACCAAAATACAACCGGCCTTCGTGGAATGTTACGCTGCGTGGGTATCCCCGGCTAGACGACCACACCTCTTCATAGCCACTTTCAAACTCCCAGTCAGCGTCATCAATGTTACTGGTGTCAAACAAAGGCACCTCAGCAAAACATTCTAGCTTGGCCGCTGATACCCTACGCACAATCCGCAATCGACCAAATGGCGTCACGTTTATATATTGCCCAATGTAGCTGGCGGCAGCACTGGTAAATATATTAGCGTCTGATCCGCTGTGCTTTGCTGTTAGTGTCAGGTTGCCAGATGCAGCAGACGGCTCTAGGTGGTCATGTGCCACACCAGTGTTATATGCGGTTCCGGCAGTTACACTTAAAGTAAAAGCATACTTAGGCACAAAATCAAATGTGATTGTGCTGGCTGTCCAGTTTGTGTCGCCTGCGCCACGCACAATCTTTGTCGGCGGCAGGTCTGGATGCACTACAATAACGGTGTCGGCAGACTGCACCCAATTCATCTCCGGCAAAATAGAGCTAGTCAAACTAGCCACAGCTAAAAAATCATCGCCGCTGCCGTTGATGTTTTTGATTAACGCACCGTCTTTGAAAACGTACATCTTACTGGGTGTGAAAACCAACATATAGCTGTCGCTGACACTAAACTCAAACGACACCATTCGCACAGCGTTAGCCGCGCCGCTATCTAATTCTTCAACAAACTTAGTGCCATCACGCCGCTTGGCACCGCCCTGCGGCTGGATGCTTACATTACGCGCTGTTGATAGGCCAGACTTATACTGACTGATGTCAGTACGCGACCGCAGCTTTGGATCTAGCTCGCCAGCGGTAAAATCATTCTGGATCTGGATGATGCGGCTCATGCTAGAACCTTATATCTGAAATCGGGAACTCTTGTATTTGCTGTGCCGGGCGGTCAGCGCCGTCAATGTTAATAGACACACGCACCAAACCACCGCGCATATTTTCAGACGGTGACCCATAAGCCTTTGCGTGATAATAATCAGCCTTGGCTATCTGGTCGGTAACCGGCTCGGCAAACTCAGCGGCCAACGCCATCTTTAACAGACGCACAAAATACGGCGGGAATATTGCTGGCTCTGGCCGGAACTGGTAGTCAATCCAAACTGTTTCGTAATTAGTGTAAAGGCCAAGATTATAAAGCTCAAAATCGCGAACCGTATTTGAACCAACAGAGCTTGTGTTAAACACAGCCTTTGGGTTGCCCAGTATATCGCCGGGCAGCGCGTAGGCGTATTTCCATTCATTGATTGGGGTGCTGGCAAGCTGCGCTAACTGCACTTTCTGCACAGACCAAGAATACGCATATTGCATTAACAGAGTATCGCGAACATCGTCATAGAGGCGATCAGCGACCTGCGCTTCATCGGTGCCGGTTGCAAATGATGATAAAGGCGCTGCGCCCAACATAATCAAAGCATCAGAACAGATTGATAGTTTGGTATCACCAGCCGCCATTGCGCTACTCCAGAATAGGGAAAGGGGGCCGGTTGCCCGGCCCCACTTAAATTAGTCTGCGTCACCCATTGCGATGGCGGTGCCATCGGTAACGTCAACAACACCAGCCGAATTTGATGCAACCATAACAATTGACATTGTTGGGGTCGCGCTGTCGTGAACAAAGATGATGTCGCCAACTGCCACTGTGTCTGACAGTGTGTTGAAATAACCTTCGGTGTTCACAGCATCAATCGCGTCTGCTGATGTGTAGGTGTACATTGATGGTGCGTTGCCAGATTTAGCTGCACCGATCACGTTCCAACCTGCTGAAGAGAAAGCCATTACTAATCTCCTTTCTATTCAGTCGCTGAGATTTTGACAATACCATCGTCATCAATGGCAACCGCACCAGCGGAGAACATTGAAGAAACGAGGAATGACGTTTTCTCAGGAACGTAGTTGATTTCAGACTTTTGGTTCATGCCAATGCCCATACCGATTGCATCGCGATGGAACGCAAAGCAAGTGCGGGTTGATGGGATAGGCAGGCCACCTTCATCACGATCACCTAATGTGATAAATTTAAAGCCGAGGAAAGTGTCGATCTCGCCTGTTGAGAGAGCCTTCACAGTAGCAAAATCGCTGCTGGTGAGTTCTGTCTCATCAAGCAATGCTGACAAGCCGTTTGCGTGAATAATCATGCAGCGACCTTCTGCTGGCACGTTCTTCACATCCAGAGCCTTTTTAGCTGCAAGCAGCTTTGCAAGGTTCATGTTTGTGCCAGAACCACCAACAGTTGTTGCAACGGTTGACGGTGAGGAAGCTGCATTGAGCGCGTCAATAACAAGCTGATCCATACGGCGACCGATAGCTGCGCCAACTACTTGCACCAATTCCCGGCGCTCGTCAAAGTTGACTTTTTGCTGGTTAAAAATGTCTGAATACTCAGCAGCAATGAAATCTGACATTGTTGCTGTGACTTGTGAGTAAGTCACGTTCAGAGGTGTAACGTCAGTTTGCGGTACGCGAACTGTTGCGGTTCCTTTCCCGATCTTCGGGAACTTCACCTGATTGCCTTCGACACTTGTTCTTTCGCGAGTAACGCCAGCCAAAGCACGAGATGCTTGATATGCCTGCTTCACTTCCGCATCGAACAACTGCACAAAAGCGTTGGAAATGCCTACAGCCATTTTCCTATTCCTTTGTCAAAGTTAAAACACGATTAGCGCCTAGCAGGTATCCTTTCGGGCTGCGGCTTGGGCATACACGCTACGCCCCCAAGCGTTTGCGACAGGTCGAAAGACGATTGTCTGTCAATAGGGATTATATGTAAAAAAGAGAGAACTGTAAACAGTTCCCTCTTGACCTTTATGTTGGCGAGTATTCGTCACTGCCAAAAGCCTGCTCAAACATTTTCTCAACCTTTATTCTGTAGCTTGGATCTGTTTGATATTCTGGCTTTCCGACCATTGCCATCAACTCTTCTTTTGATGGCGCACCGGCCATAGGCGCAACGTCTACCGGGATAGCCTTGTCGCCGTAATAGCTGCGAACCTTTTGCAAAGCTCTCATGCCCTCGGCTGTACCACCCATAATCTTGAACTCTTCAAAGTCAGTCTCAGACCAAACGCCCTTGCGAACTAGGCTTGATGCCCAGTCAGACATTGACTTAATTATTGCGTCAGCATTGTTGCCCAGTTTTTCATATTCTTCTTTATATGAAATCTCGGCTTCTTGTGCCTCATCACCGGCCATAGAAATAAACTTACCAGCAAGCTCTTCAAACGCCGACTGGCTGATGCCGTTTTCTTTAGCCCAGTCTCTGTATACTGTGTAAAGCTCGTCATCCTCTGGAATGCCAGCCTCGGCAAATACGGCTTCATCGTATTCCTCTGGGGCTTTGTGCTTTCCTTGGCTAAACTTTTTCTGCAACTCAGAATAAGCCTTTGCCAAATCTTCGCCGGTATTAAACTTCTCGGGCAACCACTCAGGCTTTCCTTCTTCGGTTGCCGCCTCTGACGCTACTGCGTCACTAGATACAGTCTCGCCGTCAGGCTTAACGTGTGAGATTGCTTCTTCTGCTTGCTGCTGGTTATCGTCACTCTCAATTTGAGCATCGGCCAGCAGACCATCAGTTTCGTTCATAGTGATCTCGCTCTTTTCATGCGCCGCTCAATTTCCCTGACCAGACTGTTCTGGCCTTCGCGAGCATAGCCGTGGCTGGCTTCTTCGCCGGGATACCACGTTGGCTGCTCTATCGTCAGTGCGCGTAGATGAGTGAGCAGCTTTGCCCCATCGTCACTGGCGAATACGCGCAAATAAAGACGATCAATGTCGTCCTTATCTACCTGCTGTTTTTCTGCAATCTTTGGATCTACAGAACGTAGACCATCCCAACCTTCTGGGTTCATTCTTATGCCCCTTCTGGCGGTGCCTCACCTTGTGGCATTTCACCGGCCTCTGCTTGCGCCGCCATTTGGGCGGCTTCCATTGCTTGCTGCATCATCATCTCGCGCTCTTCTGGAGACGTGCGCAACTCAGCCGGGATGCCCAGCTTATCAGCAACATAATCTGCAATGCTGCCTGTCTTTACAGCCATTTGGCCTTCTGGGCCAAGGGCTGACGACATTTGCACCCACTGCATAATTTTTTCAATGTCACCCATATTTTGCGCTTGTGCAATCGGGCTTACCGGCGTGACCTTGACCTCAAGGCCATTGACGCGCAGCGGCATCTCAATCAAACCGCGCTCATCCATTACATATAAGATCCGCGCAATCATTGGCACCATAGTTTCGGTAATCAAACGACCGAAAGCGGAGCCAAGGTTCTGCGCCAGTTCTTTCATGCGTTCTGCAATCTCTGTCGCAGACCTTGCGCTCATATTGTCAGGCGGCAATGTGTCATCGAGCAGGATCTTCTTGACGTTCATACGCAGGTCATTGATGACAATCTGCGACACGTTAAAGTCGCCGGATCGTGGCATCTGACGCAGGCTCTCACCCTGTGGGCCACCATTACGCGCCACCGGGATAATCGCACCCGGCGCAATGCGGATTGCCTGCGGGTTTAAAACACCGTCATCAGCGGCAGTGTAAACACCGGCAATCGACAAGCTGGCATTTTTAAGCAATAACTCTAGCGTTTTGTTTAGCGTCTTAATGTCTGGGATTGCAGTAACCAACGGCCCGCGACCATAGACCTCACCAGCTACTTTCATATAACGCGCCACGATCCAAGGGCTGGATTTCATGTAACGCTTCAATAGCTCGGCTTTGCCTTCCGGCCAAATGACGTGATAGCAAAACTCACCCATCTCAGGCTCATACAGTGTCGCCTCGATAAGCTCGATTTCTTCGGTTGGCTTTTCGTCAATCATGCGCTGCATACGCTCTGGGATCTCGGCATCTTGCCAATGCTGGCTAATGGCTTCGCCCTTCATACGCATACGCCGGTAAACATTATCGACCTTGCCGTGTGCGCCCTCTTCAATGGCAACCAAATACTGCGGCACGGCAGTAAAGCGGATTGGGTTTAGTTCATCGCCGGGTTGGATCAGCATACAAGCCGTGCCAACTGCCAGATCTAGCAAGAACTCGCCCATAGCCAAATCAAAGTTAGATTGACGCAGCACACTAAACATTGTGTCGCTGTACATATCCAACGCCATTTGCGCTTCGATGCGCCGCTCTTCTGGGATTTCTACCCCCGGCTCTAAGCGGCACCACGGTGCATAAGGTGGGAATAACCCCGATTGAATGCGGTTGGCAAATCGCTGTGTTGCATTGATAGCTGTGCTATCGAACACGCGAACCATTTTGTTTTGCCCCGGAGAGCCACCGCCCTCGTAATAGCCATCATACAGATTGCGCTGTGGCAAGCCGAACTCATAACAATCTTCGTAAATCTGCCGCCAATTGTCTTTGCGGCGCTGCGCAATATCGTGACGTTTTAGGATTTCCTCAACACTACGCATTTTTCTTGTGCCTCTTCGCAAAGTTTCTGGCAGCTTGCTTTGACCTAAAGCCCCACGCACTCAACGCCTCTTTTAATCTGGTTGGCGATCCATCTGGTTTTGTCTCAGGGCCAGCCATACCGCCGAACCTGCCAGCAAAAGAAATACGGCGCGGCCCAGTGCCGGTTTTGACTGGACGTTTTAGGTTGCCGCCATCTTTAGCCTCGTGGTGCCTGCGACCGGCCTCGTTCAATCCACCGCCCGGAGCCTGATGCGCCTTCTTAGTCACGCGCCGCCCTCATATTATCAACAAGGTTAGGGTATGGACGGCCAGCCTTTGCTGCGGCTCGCTGTGCCTTGCGCTTTTGTGCTGGGGTCAAACCCTTTGGCTTGCCCAAACCTTTTGGGCGCTTCTTATCCCAAACCTCTTTTTTCTTTTGCATTACTTACCGTAACCCTTACCTTTTTTCTTTGGCATCATCTTATCCTAATGTTGTTTTGGTTTCTTCTTCTTGACCACCGCCGCCTAGACGACCAGCCATCATTAGACCACGGCGACCAGCCCGGCGGGCGCGCCTCTTGGCCGCCTCTGTACGTTCAGCCCTCGTAACTCTACGCTCAGACGCAAGAGCCGTGGCAGTGGCTTTTTTAGCTTTATCTGTTGGATCGCGGCCTGCTTCAAGCGCGGCACCAGCTTTAACTAATGGCTGCACTATTTTAGGAACTTTTTTTATAAGCCCCGCAGATGTTGCAACTTTAGTAAAAATTTTTCCTACTGAACCCATAATACTATCCTAACGTTGTTTCATCTTCGTCTGCTGTGCCGCCGCGAATAGACGCCATCAGCATACGCCGACCGCCATACTGCCTAGCCCTGCGTTGCGCAGCAATCTTTCTGGCTTGACTTTCCTCTTGGGCTTCAATGCGTTTCTCTTGACGATCTTGTGCCTCGGTCACTTCCGGGGCAACTGCCGCCGCTGTCGGCATTACTACCTTTGGAGACTTAAAAAGAAAACTCATTTGTAAATCCTTGAGAACATCATGTAATCAAAACCGCCCGGCCCATACTTGCGGAGCAGCCCTTCTGGTTGGAATTTTAACACCTTTGCCCACCGCATCGCAAGCTCGTTTTCTACATCAACCGTGATCTGTAATCTTTTTAATTTATGTTTTGTAGAAAACTTATCAAAGTATCTAATAGCTGCTCGCGTTACTGTTAAAGATATATTAGGAAGTTCAACAGATGTTATCATCCAAGCCTCTGCCACCCCCGGCCACAACACGTTGCAGCCAGCACAGCAAACAATTCGGCCTTTCCACATTGCTGTGATTGCGTCACCCTCGGCTTGAAACGCTTTGAGCATATCCTGATAATTAGGCACATACTGGAAAACCTTTTTATCATGCTCGCGCAAATCAGCCGCATAGGGGTGCGCCCAGTGAAACGGCACAATCCGAAACTTTTTGTTTGTCGTTATGTCAATCAAAATATATTAAAATCCATATTAGCAGTGGCCTGTTTAAACTGATTGCTAAACTGGCTGTTGCGCGTAATGTTCCGCACCTCGCCAGCCCCAAGCATCAAATAGCCAAATGCGTCACCAACGTGCGAGTGTTGGTTTTTATTTGCCACATCGCGGAACCGTTCCTGACCAGCGCCAACAGCCATACGTTTAAAGTGATAACCACCAGCCAGCGACTTGCGCGTTTTAACACAAGAGCGATTAACCAGCAGGCCGGGCTTGCCGTCAATCAGCCTATTCATTGGCATAGCACCAGCTTCACGCCGAACCATAAAATCGTTGGTGCTGGTTGGCCTAGCATGTAAGCCCATAGTTCGCAAATGCTCAAACGCCGTTACCTCAAATATCTCGTCACGTTTTACACCAGCCGGATCACCCCAGATCAACACGTCTGACTTTGGAAAGTGCTGCTGTATGTCAGCCAGCAGGTGATGGCAAAACCGCTCCAGACCCATATCAAAGGCCACCAGTTCATGCACAACGTGCCACCGCCCATTCTGCATCTTCTGCCCAAAGACAGCCGCCGGCGTCAAACCAAAGTCAAGCCCAATATGCACCGGCCAACCTTCCTCGATATGCACGTCAGCCGACATCATACTATCAACGAACTCGTGCCAGACCGGCTTGCCGTCCTGCACATAAACATACTTAGCCCCGGCATAACATTGTATCCAGTCAATGGTCTTGCCCGCTAACTGCTGCTCGTAATATCCGGGCGGTAAATTATTTACGTTCTCAGCCGCCGGGTTGTTAATCCAATATTTTTCAGCCGAGAATATAGCATCCTCGTGTTCTTTGGTTCCCTCAATAACGCCACCGGGCTGTTTGTAAAACTTCCAAGGGTACTTTCCGCGAATAGGATTTTTCTCAGCCAACTGATGCCACCAGTGGTCACTATCCATTGGGTTGGTACTCATCCACACGCCGCGCCAAGTGCAACCGCCATTCGCCCTAGTCGGGAAACGACCGACACGCGATGTCAAGCCATCAACCACCGCCTTTGGCAATTCCCTGGCCTCATCTATGAAGCCGCCGGTTAATTCTAAGGAAAGCAATTTACGAACATCACGCGGCTGATCCAACGCCAAGAAAATCACCTCACAATCAAGCCCAGCCGCGCCATCACGCGGCGGCAGCTTGATGTGATGTGTAATAGGCGGCGACCAGCGCATTGGCCCCCACACATTCTCAGGGAATAATTCCTGCCACGTCTTAATCGTGGTCGTGCGTAGTTCCGGGTAGCTGTTCCTGATAACTGCAAACCGAGTATATCTGATCCCATCTATCGGTGATGGTTCCTGCTTCACCGCCCGCAACATCACTTCCGCTAACGAACCGAATGTTTTGCCAGATCCTACTGGCCCCATTAGACCACGCACAAAGCTGTCGTCTTGCAAAAATTCCCATACGGTCGGACTTTCCGAAAAATCTAAATTCAACCCCGCCAAAGCCTCAGTGGTTGGCTGCTTCCTGCGCCGGGGTGATCTGTCTGTTGCTGCTCTAGCTCGCGCCATCATAATCCTCTGGGTCAAAAATAATAGTAGTTTCTCCAGCATAATCATCGCTGGTTAATTCAAGCATAGGCCCGCTGCACACCGTGCAAACAATAGCCTCACCGCCATCATATACCCGGCCTCTCGTCAACTGATTACAATAGCCGCACAAAATATCGTTCTTAAAAAACCTGACGCTAATATAATCCTTCATGTCGATGACCTTACCCATCGTCACCATCAATCTCGACAATCTTTGCAGTCGGCCCAGTGATGTTAATGCCAATCATGCTCGGCTTCTGATCATTCGCATTCGGCTCTAACAACCCGCGATGCTTCGCCAATAGCCGCAACGCCGACAACTTGTCGTGCATCTCAACCTCGATCTGATTGCCAAACTGATTGGGCGTAACCTTAACCTTCTTGACTGAGCGCCGGGCGCGATCAGACAATTGATCGCTCGGCGTCAGCGTCACCCTGCCCATATCATCCCACTGGATAACGTCAGTCGCCTCACCAGCGCCAATGGCCTCTAGCTCTTGCACCACCGCTTCACGCCGAGCCTCATCGGATGAAGCCAGCGCT
>Ga0213868_10001018_pt1 | contig 27109 bp, 29 predicted proteins | sample PICome_9_FD_160087 | JGI IMG/M metagenome (GOLD analysis project Ga0213868, IMG submission 160087) | Coastal seawater microbial communities near Pivers Island, North Carolina, United States - PICO127 | ecosystem: Environmental > Aquatic > Marine > Coastal | place: USA: North Carolina... | reverse complement strand
TGAAGGAGTTTCGAGTCATAGCCACTCGCTATGAGAAGCACCGTGAGAACTTCCTTGGATTCGTCACGCTTGGCGCTATCCTGGCATGGATCTAACCGGTTTTAAAACACGCCCTAGCATACCGTTTACAGATAGCAAGCCCAACACCGATCCCCTTAGCCTTACGCATATGTTATGTTAGCAACAATTCTCAAAACTTCACGCGCAAATCCGAATAAAAAGGCGATAAGCAGAAGCCATTCTCGCGTCTGCTTTTGGCTGCTTCGGCATAGGCAAGGAGCGCCTATGCCACTGCAGCGATACCGAACCAAACCATACTCGGCCCTGCATGTTCTCGCCCACCCGTAAACTGAACGGGCAGCGGGAAGAAGGCCATCACCCCGAGCCATTCGTTTGCAATATTACCAATCCACCTAAGAAATCCTCGTAAGCGCCGACTCAGAAGACCGCGTCACACTTCGGGATCGCCTGTCGGACGATTCGACCATATTATGGCCTCCACCATGCGGTTACTCTCAACCTCACCATCCACAAAGATTAGCATCGGCTCGTCGGTCGCTGTGCTTATAGGGACTTGGCTAGCCTCAGCATGCGCAGAATCCCCGCGCTGCGAGATTCAGGTCCTTGAAGAAGGAACCCGCTGGCCCGTGCCGCTCGTGGAATTCCGCACTACTAGCAATGTGCGATTCCTTACTGACAACTCGGGTCGGATCGCATTCGATTTGCCAGAATTCATGGAAAAGGAAACGTGGTTCAGTATTACGAGTCCAGGTTACTCGGTGAAACCAGATGGATTTGGTAATCAAGGTGTGCGGCTAACGCCCCGACCAGGAGAACGTCTTACCGTTGAAGTTGTCCGGACCATGATCGCTAGGCGGCTCGGTCGGCTCACGGGGGCAGGGCTCTTTAGCGAGAGTCAACAACTTGGCCACGAAACCGAATGGAAAGAATCTGGTGTCACTGGTAGTGATAGTGTGCAGAACGCCCTCCACAACGGCAAACTATTCTGGGTCTGGGGAGATACGAACCTGCCACAGTACCCACTCGGGCGATTTCACATGACAGGCGCCATCACCAGCATCAATGCGCTAAACCGTTTCGAGCCCCCGTTGCGCGTCGTCTACGACTACTTTACTGATGCCACAAGCGTTCCGAGATCAATCTGCAAGATGGACGGCTCAGGACCAACATGGCTTAGTGGCTGCATTAGTCTTCCCGATACTGAAGGCAAGAATCGTCTAGTCGGCACCTACGTCAAGATTCAGCCACCACTCAAAGCGTATCGGGCCGGGCTTGCCGAGTGGGACGATCAGACATTACAATTTAAACACCACCGAACTGTTTGGTCAGAATCAGAAGAAGATCCCAATAAGCCTGAGAATCTACCAGAAGGAAATGCCATCCTCTGGTCAGACCCCGTTGGACAGCAGTGGGCACTCTTTGGAGACCCATTCCCCCATCTTAAGTGTCCGGCCAACTTTGAAGCATGGTCAGACTCGTCGACCTGGGAATCCATTGTCCCGCAACAGAAGGTGCCTTCTAGGTTGAGCGATCAACTCATCAAACCTCACCGAGGCGCCATTGCCTGGTCGCCCTTTCGCAAGCGATGGGTCACCATCTTTACTCAAAGCTTTGGAGAATCCTCTGCATTTGGAGAGATCTGGTATGCGGAGGCGGAAAGCCCATTTGGTCCGTGGAAGCACGCGGTTAAAGTGCTAAGTCATCAGAACTACACCTTCTACAATCCACGACTACATCCACACTTAAGTGCCTCCAAACCTAGCATCATACTTTTTGAGGGGACGTACTCGAGGACATTTAGCAAGACGGAGACTCCCACGGCGAAGTACGACTACAATCAAATTCTCTATCGACTAGACCTCGATGATCCTGCGCTCGTAGGAGGCTCCTAATCATGAAGCTCAAAGTCCGCGATTAACGGTGAGTGATCACTCGCCACTTTGGATACCTGCATTCGGCAACGAAAGCAGCCTCGCTTGGTCAGGCCACCTCGGTAAAAGACTTTGTCCAAGGCTCCACTTGGCGAGAAAGACGGGTAGGTCCGAATATCTCGATTCAACACAGGATGAGACTTCCGCTCAGAAGCACTGGCAAAGAGAAGTGCTTCCGTAAATATCGGCCGCAAACGGCTACGCCAATCGTTGAAATCTCCCGCAACGAGACAAGATGTCGTCTCCTCCAAGGCGGCAAACTCTTCAGATCGCACCAGCAATCCTGCCTGTCTCTCGCGCTCCCTCGCACTGAGCCCGAGGTGCAGATTAAAGATTTCTAGCTGATGCATATGCCCTTTAAGCACTTCGGCTTCAATTGTGGTGTGCTGGCAACCCCGCCGCTTGCGCTTGCCTATCGTGAGATCAATGTTACGCTCACGGACAATTGGGAATTTGCTCAGCGTCGCATTACCATACCGCCCCTTGCGCAGACTAACATTATATCCCGCCACCACATGGGGATAGCCAGCGGCCTCCGCCAATTCTTTGGCCAAATTCAATTCTCGTGAGCGAGGAGCCCCTTCGTCGACCTCCTGAAGCAAGCAAATATCTGCGTCATAATGATCGAGAATTCTAACGATTCTCTCAGGCCGGAACCGCCTATCGATTCCGATGGCCCGATGAATGTTATAAGTAAGAATTCTTAACTGCATACCGCTCTGCTGATAAAATCACTGTAAGACTTCGTGACGCCTGTATCAACTCCTAGGAAAAAGATTTCACAAAATCGGGCAACGCAAGCCAAGCCCCCTTCAAATTGATCGCTAGGCCAATTGCCGCGCAACTCTGTCGAGGTCATGCGTTGTTCACGAATCGCTTCGCTCCTACCATCTATTACCACTTGCATTCCGCCAACCAGAACAGTCACATTCGAGAAAGAAGCTGCTGGAAAAGACGGAGCGGCTGGATAGCTAGCATTCTCTTCCTTTGCCAATGTCAGTCATCTCCGAACAGGGATCATTTATATGCTAGTGACCAGCTTTGGCCCGAGCACGTGCCGTTAGGTCGGATCGACTTTATCCGAGACGTCCAGCCGCTGGAGGAAGACCAGTGTCTCGAATGCCACAACAACGTGAATGCCTCCGAGTTCGCCGGGCTCAATCTAGAGACACGAGAAACCACCCTCACGACTGGGCGAAGCGCGCCCGTCATTGTGCCTGGAGATGCAACTCAAAGCCTCCTGATACGCGTTCTCAAACTACCCTCAAAACATCCGGTCTCGATGCCAGCAGCACCAGAGAAAGTGGCCAGTGTACGACTAGCTATACTCGAGAAATGGGTCGCTGAAGGAGCCGAATGGCCAGCAGACGTCCGATTGAGTGAGCACTGAGCTAAACAAGAGGTGGACTGATATTTGAGTAATACATACATCAGCCATACATCTTGAAATTATGGCTAAATACGCAGCCATTCCTGAAAAGTTCCCAGATCACTGCTGCGGCCTATTTGTTCCTGTCCAATTCGAGCCCCACCGTCTTCGTCTACTCTAGCGACACAAGCTCCGATGATATCACTCTCATAATCCGTAACAATGGAGACCGTGTCGAATTGCGCAGGGTCGAGCAGCGTTTCTCTCAGATGCCCGAGCCAACACCGTCCGCCATGCCCCTTGTTGCCAACCTGCTCCTATTCTGCAGGCGACGAGAACAACGGTGTTAGTAGTCCATGTCCAGGAAGTGCGACCGCATTTCATCCGCTTTGTGAAGCATGTGATCACTGTTTTGACGAAGGCGCCGACACGTCTCACACCCAAGCATGCGGAAGACCGCACAGCCCACTTCGTGATCTGATTCCACAAGTTGATTGAATGCATCGCCGTCAATAGTCCAAAGCAATGCTTCCTCGTCGCTCACGCACACGTCCGCGCTACTCTTCTGCGGATCCAACAAGCTCATTTCTCCTACCGTGTGTCCAGGTCCAAGCTCGGCAAGAGGTAGATAGTCTCCGTGTGCATGACAGGACACACTTAGTTTGCCCTTGATGATGACCGACAATCCGTGGTGGTGTCGGCCCTGATGGATCACAAACGTGCCAGGCTTTAGCGTTTCAAGACGGCCACGGGAAGAGAGCCGCGCTCGCATCTTAGGATCAAGCTCCTCAAGAATTCCAAGAGCTGGCAAGTCTCCATGTTCCAAGCCTGCAGGATGATCTGGATTCGCAGTCATGTCATACTGGTTAGCATCAGCCAGCCATAAGGACCGCGCATTCTCAGCTGCGCCCCTAGCAGCGTTTGTCATGAGCTTTAGGACAAGATCAGCGGAGGAAGTCCCAGGTCAAGCCGAGTGAAGAACCAATGGCAACGCTAATGTGGCTCAACACCACGACGAATGCCTTCCTGCTGCGATCAACAATCAGACAATTTAGGTGGGGGAAAACGTGGTTTCGACTGGTTACTCGCACTGACGTTGGCCGTCTGCATCCTTTCAGGGATTCTCCATTTTGGGGATGCCCCTTGGATGTCAGCCACACCACGATTGGCCCACTTCAGCCATGCAATTGTCGAGCTCTTCTCAAAGATGTGGTGGGGACTGTTAGCAGGGATACTTGCCATAGGCATTTTGAGTCACGTGCCCCGCGAGTGGATCACAGCAGCTCTAGGTAAAGGGCTATTTCGGGCCATCGGCTTGGGTCTACTTTTCGATCTGTGCAGCCACGGCATCTTGTTAGTAGGCGCAAAACTCTACGAACGAGGTGCCACCCTTGGACAGACCTTCGCCTTCCTCATCGCAAGCCCGTGGAATTCGTTCTCGGTGTCGCTCGTCCTCATCGGTCTTATCGGTCTGCCATGGACCTTGCTTTTCACTGTCCTTTCCGCATTGGTAGCCGTAGGAGCAGGAATTGCTGCCGATACGCTAGTGAAGAGAGGGGTCCTATTCGGTAACCCTAACCGATTGACACCAAGAGAGGATTTCTCCCTCCGGCACGAACTCAGCACAAGCCTGCGAGCAATTCCCTGGCACCCTAAATTGTTCCTCAAGCTCCTCAGCACAGGCATCCGCGAATCTAAGATGCTGGTACGTTGGATCTTTCTAGGTGTGATACTAGCATCCTTGCTACGAGCGTACGTGAGTGATGCCGCATTCAGCACGTGGTTTGGTGCGACCTGGATGGGACTTTGCCTCACCATGATTGCCACCACCTTGATCGAGGTCTGCTCAGAAGGTAGCAGCCCACTGGCTGCCGATCTTCTTCATCGCGGTCATGCTCCTGGAAATGCGTTTGCTTTCCTCATGGGAGGCGTGGCGACCGACTACACGGAAATGATGGTCTTGCGCCAAACGATGGGCTCATGGACATTCGCCCTCACGCTACCGATCGTCACGGTTCCTCAGGTCATGGTGTTAGGCTGGTTGATCAATCATTTGGCAACACGTTGAGGTCGCCTAGCGACCTGTTCTGCAGACTCAGGCAGGTGCTTGGTGCCGCGTGAGATCGAACTCAGGAAAGCACTGGATTCCATTCCAGCCCAACCTGCCAAGTAGACTGCCAACCGTAGACTGCGACATCCCGCTCAGCCGCAATCTGGGTATGCCCATCCCAAACCTCCCTAAATAAAACAAACGATCCTAGATGCCTGCTAGTTCCCAACAAGTTCAAGAGGCTTACGCTGAGCTCGATTCGCTGGTCCGCTAGCCCATTCTTCCATCGCCTGCACGATGATCTTGACCACAGAATCATCTGCCAAGTCATCGGTATTCAGAATAAGGTGATAGCCCGCCGCCTCGTCAATGTCTTGTTGCAAGTGAGACTTCACATACCGTCGCCGCGCCACGTCTTTCTCATGGATATAACCAGCTGCAGCTTTTACGGTCAGACCAAACTTTCGTTGTAGATGAGCCTGCCGCACCGCAAGAGAGCCGACGAGGCGTACGCTAAAAGTGTTGGGAAGATCGGCAGAAATAAAGTTGCCGCCTCGCCCAACCACGATGGCGTGTCCAAGTCGACAAAGGTTGCGAATCGTATTCACACTATTATTAAAGAGCGACCAATCACTTGGCTTGACCTTGAATACTTCACGAACCGCGTCCACCATCAGCCGCACACGATCTTCATCCATCTGCTGCTCCACTTCTGGCTTCAAATGATTGTCTTCGATGATTGTCTGAACCAGATTCTGGTCAAACAACGTCCATAAAGCATGTCGATAGACCGACTCGGTTTGAAGGTATTTGGTGAGTTTCTCTCCAATGGTAACCGCCCGCGCTCCAGCTTGTCTCGATAGCGTTATGGACGGCGACCATTGCGGCTCCGTATCCATGTCCGCGGTACGGACCTCCAGCTTCGAGGAAAGGAAGTGTTGAAAAGGAACGAATTGCGCACTCATAACGTTCCCAGTGTATTCCTCAGCCCACAAAGCCGCTTCGCTTGAATTGCTAAATGATGAGAGAATCTTGCCGTGACAAGTCAGCGCAGGCGCTCGCGTAGCCAGCGCAATTCACGCTCAGCCGTTTCTGTACGGTCCATCAGCTCCAGAATCAGACGAACGGTGCGCATCTGCATTCGCTCTTGGTTTCGAAGATGCTCAATTTGGCGCAAGCGGTAGATAGCTTCATCATCAAAGTAAGGATTCCCCGACCGGTCTTGCCATGAGACAGTTACCATCCGCGCTCGTGTGAACTCGAGAATCATCTCGGGATGCACGCCAGACAATTCGCTCGCCGCCTCAAGATCAACGAACCCGCCGGTGGTGCCTGACCTGGTGGGAACAATGGTGTAGGTCATCTTGGTCATTATGCTTTATGCTAGGGGTTTCTTGGATCAAAAGTCGATCGGTTGGCCAGCTGTTCCCATAAAGCCTTCTCTTCATCAGAGATAGACTCTGGCACTTCAACAAAGACCTTCACATAAAGATCGCCCATCTTATCACCCAGGCCTTGAGGCAGTCCCTTGCCTCGCAAGCGCAACTCTGTGTGATTCGCTGTACCCGCGGGCACTTTAAGGCCCAGCGTTCCATGCGGCGTCGGAATCTGCACTTTCGATCCTAGCACAGCTTCCCAAGGCGCCACGGGCAGATCGTAGTGAAGATCATGCTGCTCAATTCGGAAATCTGGATGACGCTGGATGAATACCCGGAGAAAGAGATCGCCATATTCCCCCCCGCTGTAGCCGGGCTCGCCGAGTCCTGCACAACGAATGAGCTGCTCCTCACAGACACCGCGAGGGATCTGCACGCGAACCGTGTCGGCGCGTCCCGATTGCCCAGGCACACCTCCACGCTGTAGCGTGAGGACACGCGTAGAACCTCGCATGATCTCTTCCAAAGATACCAGAATCTCAGCTTCGATATCACGCCCACGCGTCTCCATGGGCGGCATGCCACCACCACTCCCGCCAACGTCGTTGAAGCCACCGAAGCCACCTCGGGTTGAACGTCGACCAAAGAGCTGTTCGAAGAAGTCCGAGAATCCAGTACCATCAAAGTGATACTCGTAACCGCCGCCACCTGGGGATGCGCCTCCGAATCCACCCGCGCCAGGGGGCGGCGTGAAGTCACCCATGTGTTCCCATTCAGGCCCGAGCCGATCATACTTCTCCCGCTTCTCAGGGGCACTCAGCACTTCATAGGCCTCGTTAACCTCCTTGAACTTCGCCTCGGCCTCCTCTTTGTCTTCCGCCACATCAGGATGGAACTTCCGCGCCAACTTGCGGAAGGCCTTCTTGATTTCATCCTGGGAAGCCGATCGATCTACCCCCAGCACTTCGTAGTAGTCTCTAAACTTTACCGACATGATCGTCTTGCTAGGCCAACGCTGTTTCTAAATCTATCAAATATCATCGTCCTATCCCTATCTTGAGCCATTTAAGAGAATGAGCATGTCAGGGTGTCCAGAACGGCCTCTCTTTGAAGTGCGCCTCAAAGATCTTGAGTTGTCGCTCGGAGGAGTCCTTGAAGTCGTCCGCCGACTGAATCGTGACCCGATAGTCCAAGACCTTCGCCAAGATCGCCGTGCGACGAATGGCTTCGAGTACGACTTTCACTAGTTCCGCAGGTTTCACTCCAAACCGTTTGGGAACGCGGATGCTGGTAGCGTCAATAGCGATTTCGTAGAGCCCTTTTGATTCAAGCACCCGAATCGTGATGCCTGAGGCCGATGTGAGATTCATATCATCAACCGGCTCACGAGCATTGTTAGGAGACACGTTCTCAGTAGCGATGAGCTCAAACGCCGCAGGCATCCCAGACAACGCGCAGGTATCGTCACAATACACCTTCTCCACGCGCGGAATACCATCGGCAATCCCGGAGAGAAACTGATGGGTATAGTTATCTCTCGCCTCGCCCGCACTAGTGGCAAGGGGAAGACCAACAAAGAGAAAGATTCCTACAAGCAAAGCCTTCATGACAAGTCATAAGTGAAGGGCGATCGACTCAGTTCGCCGCGCATGGCTTGCCTTGAGGCATGCACACCTTGCGCTTCTATCCTGAGCACCTTGTCCCAAATTCTACCCACTTGGGCCAGTTAGGCAATGATTGGCACTGATCCTGGGATCTTCACTTCGGATTCTTGCGGCATCGGCATTTCCAAGCCTTCCGTTTGCCAACCGCGAACTACCCGCTGTCCGGCAAGAGGTCCCGCGTGTTCCGTCACCACCGTGCATTGATCTTCATGCCCATCCCTTTCGTAAAAGATGATCACCCAATCGCGGGTCTTGCCGAGTTGATGCGCCCGCGCTGAGTTTGAGTAGAGCACCGTGAAATGCCACCCATCGCGATCGACGTGCATGATCGGCAGCCATGGATCAGCCAACGGATTAAAACGTCGCGGCGCAATCATTCGAAGGCCTCCTGCCGCCCCGCGTTCGCGATACTCAACATCGATCTCTAACAGCAAGGCGATTGATGGCATCGGCACCGACTCTTCACTCTTAGCAATGCGTCGGGCACGCGCTCGTGTGCTTTGCATGAGGATCGCTTGAAGCGAGTTTCGAATCGCAGCAATCCGGCGCTCCGAAAACCCTGGCACACTGTCCAAACGTCCGTCGTGGGCCGCCAGTTCAAGTTCTTCAAGCGTGTCGATATGGAGCGTCTCATGGATCCGATGCGCCAACGTCTCACCAATGCCAGGCACCTTGGTGAAGAGATCCTCGGGAGAGACGTCACCTTCCATCCGCTCAAGCATGCGAGGGCGCCCAGTAGCAACGAATTCCTGAATCACCCTACAGATGGATTCCCCAATCCCAGGGAACGCCATCATCGCCACGGGTTCGTGGACCAGTGAGGCAAACGGAACAGCAACCTCCCGAACTGTCCCCGCCGCAGCCCTGTAAGCCCGCACGCGAAACACATCCGCACCCTGGGAGCCTAACAATTCAGACACCCGCTCCAACACTGCCGCGATCTCCTCATTCGACACTTGCGGCTTCTCTCCCATCAGGTCTCAGAGCTTACCGCGCTCTCGGTTTCGCTGAAGCCATTGCGTTTGGCGTTTTCTACACAATCGAGACGATTTTTGTAACCCTCAGAGGCCGCACCAACAATCTTGCCGTTGGGCGCTACTCGCTTCCAACGCCACTCGCTCTTCTTGTCTTTGTAAAATGTCCACTTATCGTTCATGAAAGTAGCTTAGGCTTGCCTCGGGTCTCTTTCTCTGCAGACATTGTCGACGATCATGCACCTATTGTGATGACGACCAGGAGGTTACGCCGAGGTAGACATGGTAAAGCGCGTGCCAGCACTCTTCGCCGACACGCGCCTACTCTAGCAGTAAAGCCTACTGGCAATCACAAGAATCACAGCAGGACTTGCAGTCGCAACTTTCGCAGCTGACGCAATCCGCACAGACACAGGGCAAACTCTCACCCGATGCTGTTGCCCAAGCAAGGCTCATGAAGGCCACCACAGCTGTGATAAGCAATGATTACACCAGCAACGATTAAGTTAAAGTTAGTATTCTATTCGAGAGTTCTGTAAAGAACTCAGCATTAGACTAACAAGATCTTTTTTACTTTGGTGGAGGCAAGCTTTGAGAACGCTCCTTTAAAGAATCGCCCAACACTGAAACAGGCTCTCCTTCAACCGGCGGAGGAAGTGAGACGGAACGCAGAACAAGCACCCAGGACACCATCCAGTGTTTGATCGGAGTCTACCAGGCGACGGAAATCCGTTTAGTTAAGCCACCTTTGCTGCGGTAATGGCACCGGCCTTCATCCGCTTCCGGTACTTCGTAGGCGCTTCGCCTCCGTAGCGTAGAAAGCTCCGATTGAACTGGGAGAGCGATTGATACCCAACCTCGAAGGCTACTTCCGTGACGGTGGCACTTGGCTTGAGCAACTCTTGCTTGGCCCACTCGACACGCTTGCGATTCACATACTCAGTGAACGTCATTCCAGTCGCTTGTTTGAAGACTTTGCAGAAGTAGAATGGGCTCATTTGAACAGCTTCAGCAATAGCCTCCAATGTGAGCTTCTCATCCAGGTTTTCACGAATAAACCGCTTCGCGGCGGTGACTACAGGTTGCTCATCTTCACTCTGAGCAAGGATGAGCTGATTGATAAGTGTCGTCACATGCATACTGAAGATTTCTAACATCGTCACCATGTGCTCGTAAGTATCTGTCCCAACAACCGCGACCTTCGAGTAGGCCTCTGCTAGCTGTTTGACCGCCTTGTCATCAAACCCTTGCTCTTTGAGACGTTCAGCCAATGCCACAAGATCAGCCTTGCGCGCATTCTCATGCCGAACCTGACCTGTCTTGAGCAGGGCAATCGTCTCACTTCCAAATCGGATCGGAACGGCTGTCTCCGTCAATCCCATGCCGCACTTTGCAGAAGCCGCATGCTCCGACGCGTCGCGCATGAGATGGTTGTGGAGACATTGGCAGTTTTTACAGGCCTGACCCACATTCAGTTGGCGGCAGAATTCGCTTTGCTCACAGGAAGATAGAATCACATCGCCGTGCATCGGCTGAATCATGAGAGGCAAGCCCGTTACTTTCTGGAAAGCGGTGGCATAACTTTGGTAAAGCGAGGTCGCTTTGATCTTCTCGACAACTTGGCGATTTCTTTCGGATACAGTAACGTTCATGGCTCGTATAGTGTTGTAAGATTGAAGCCACCAGAGTAGAGGACTCGTCCATTCGGTAAATTCGTACCCAAGCCGCACCACGTAGCAGTGGACTTCGTAAGCGCGTACGCATTTTGCGTACACCGTAGAGTTTTAGCGATCTCACCCGATGGAGCCGCAAAGCCCGGAACTACCGAGAGCGCCAGCGCATGTCACTCGTAGGTCTGAGATAACCGGCTTCACCAGCAGGCCAGTCTGCCCCTTCCGTGATCCACTGCTTGATCGTCTCAAGCTCCTGGTCGGAAAGGGCATGTCCCGTTGGAGGCATCGCCCCTGGTTCATCATCAGCAAGCCGAACCATGCGGAAGATCTTGCTGCGCTCTGGAGATCCCGGCACAAAGAAGGGGCCATTGGAGCTGCGCCTGAACGCGAGATCCTTTGTAAGCAGGTTGAGATCTCCTGCCGCCACATGACCGTTGTGACACATAACGCAGCGATCTTCAAAGATCGGCTTGATCTCTGTCTCAAAAGAAACGGCTTCCGAAGACGGCCGCGCCACAGTCGATCCATCACCGTCTGAAAGCGTTGAACACGAGAAGAGCATCGAGAGCAGAGCAACGACAAAGACGACCGCAATCAAAGACTGTAAGAATTCTAGGACATGCTCGCAGGTTCTGCCGTTCATCCGACACCCTTTCAGACGACCGCCCCTTAGACTGCGCAAGGTCTCAACCAAACTATGCATCCCTTGTGACCAAAGATACCATTGCTGCGCGACACCTCACACGAATTCGCAGGCCAATCCCCGGTAGAGATCTATCCATGTTTCCAACGCCTCGGTTCTCTTCTCACCCCAAGCGAACGCAATGGATTATACACTGATGAGGACAATCCAAGATCAGTCGAGGACTAGATCTCGGTAGTGCAAAGAGCTTCTCAAGAACAGTCTGCTTCCCGTGATTGCCTCTATTTCCCGGCTCTTCTGCTTCGCTCTCCTACTCGTGAACGTGAGCTGGGGGCAAGCCGAACTGACGGTCCACGATGATCGACTCCACATCAGTCTGATGGCCGAGGCACCTGCCATTCGCAATCCCATTGGGATCGCCGTGGGCAAGGAGGATCGTATCTACGTCATCGAATCCCACACATCTCTCCGGCCGAGCACGTATAACGGGCCTGAATCAGACCGCCTTCGCATGGTCATCGACCGCGACGGCAACGGAGAACCTGCTAGGATTACCACAGCAATGGAAGGCCTCCATCAGGCCATGAGTGTAGGCGTGTCCCCCCAAGGATTGGTCTACGTCGTCTGCGCTAGTGAAATCATCGCCCTTCTCGATCAAAACAACGATGGCATCTTCGATGAGAAGCGACCAATCATTGCGCTGCAAACAGACTATCAACATCCACACTACCAACTGACAGGAATTGCCTTTGATCGGCAAGGCAGACTTTACTTCTCGCGTGGAAATATGGGCGGCCATGCCTACACCGTTCTCGGTACGGACGGCACGACTATCAGTGGCTACGGTGATGGAGGAAGTATCCTTCGCTGCCTACCGGGTGGCACTCAGGTTGAAGAAATTGCCACGGGAATCTGGAACGTTATGGGCATGGATCATGATGCCCATGACCGGCTGCTCGCAGCGGACAATGATCCAGAGTCCCGCGGCCCTAACCGTTTACTACACATCGTCGATGGCGGAGACTATGGCTACCGCACCCTCTTCGGAAAAGGAGGGCACCACCCCCTACTCTCATGGGAGGGGGAACTGCCGGGCACACTGCCGATGGTTTCAGCTACCCGAGAAGCACCTTCCGGTGTGTTGTCAGGTGCACGCACATCGTTTCCCAACGACTACGGTAACAGCGTGCTCGTTGCCTGCTGGGGCGAATCTGTTATTGAACGCCATACTCTACAGCCGGACTCGCTTTCCGCTAGCGCCAACAGTTCAGCTCTCGTGTCAGGCGACAGATCTTTCAGACCTGTCGCCATGGCCACCGACTCCAAGGGCATCGTCTACATCACCGACTGGGCCAGCAATCGATACGATAATCATACAGGAGGACGCCTGTGGAGACTCAAGCCAAAGCAGAAAAACGAAGGCGATCTCGATCCATCACAGAGACTACCCCGACCAACAACCGACGCCGAGAAAGTTGTCCGCGAGATACGATCCAAGCACGAGGCAAGCGATGCCCCGACACTCCTAAACCTCCTCACCTACAATGACGCCTTCATGACCCACGCAGCGGTGGAATCACTCGCCCATCCAGTTTTCTGGGAAAGCCTTCTTAAAGCAAGTAAAGACACCACGCCTTCAATTCGACTAGGCGCACTGTTAGCCCTCCGCAAAGCGTATCACCCCGACACGCTGAACCTAGTGCGGCAATTTTTAAGCGACTCTGATCAAGTCATACGCATTACAGCTTTACTCTGGGCGACCGAAGTCCGTGATGCACGACTTCGTCCTGCCTTGGATGAGTCGATTCTCGACCCAAAGGTTTCGTTAGGCTTACTGGAAACTTACCTCGCTGCCAAATCAGCCCTCTCCTCTGAGTTCCTCGAAGCACTAGAGACGAAACAAACACCCAGCGCTTTCGATCTCCCCTCTCCTCGTCCCAGCGACACCCTTACAAAAATCATCACGAGTAAGGAAACAAACGATCACCTGCGTTCGCTAGCCCTGATGCAGATCAGTGACTCGAACAATAAAGCGCCCATCGACCTGCTAGCGCGCTGGGCACGTAAAATGAGCCCTCTCCTGCAACTCGCTGCGATTCAAGGTCTCTCTGAAATCAAAGATGATCAGGATCAAATCACTCCAATCCTCAGGTCCGTCGCTAAGAATCGTTCATACGATCCTCAGGTTCGCGCCGAGGCGATCGCTGTTTGGGCTAAGCAAATCCCCGTAGAGACTGAATGGGCTTGGCCACTTCTAGATGATCACCGCGCCGCCGTGCGATTGGAGGCTGCTCGAGCCTTGCGCCTGACTGGCCAGGTCGAGCCCACGCTTTCTAAACTCAAAGAACACTATCTCAAAATCCAAGACGATCCAAATGAAACCCCAGTTGCCGAGCAGTTAGAATACATTCTTTATGGCCCCCACGCTGACGATAAGCAATTTGCGAGCAAGCGCCCATCAACACTGACAGAATGGCAGACACGCCTTCAAACGGGAGGGGACGTCAACGCTGGACGCCGGTTGTTCAATGCCGCAGGTCTGCTCTGTTCACAGTGCCACACTCCCGGAGCCTTTCGCAACAGTCTCGGACCGAATCTTGAGAATCTCGGCCAATCCGTAGATCGCAATCACATTATTCAGTCCCTGATCGAGCCGACAACAAATGCCTCTCCCACGTATCAAGCTTGGCGCATCGTCACGAAAAGCGGTGTTACCGAACAGGGTGTCCAATTAGAATGGTTGGTCGACGGCTCTCTCAAATACATTAGCTATGAAGGTAGCGAGGTCATCATCGCAGCAGATAATCTCAAGTCTTACCAGCCGGTAAGGGAATCCATCATGCCCCACGGGTTGCAAGAACTGATGACGATTCGAGAGATGCGCGAGCTTGTCTCTTACTTGGAATCTCTAGGCAACAACTTCGACTAAGAACAACGATGACCACAACTACTTCCCTTTACGAACGAATCGGCGGCGAGGTCGGTATCACAAACCTGATCGATGCCTTCTACGATCGAATCATCGACGATGATTCGCTGCGGCCCTTCTTCGAGCATAGTTCTGTGGAAACGATTCGCAGGATGCAACGCGAGTTCTTTGCCGCAGCAGTCGGCGGCCCGATCGTTTACACCGGTCGCTCTCTACGAGAAGTTCACACCGGACGTGGCGTCACTAAACAACACTTTGCGCGCTTCATCGAACACCTCATGGACACGCTAAAAGAGCATGACGTCTCGGAAAAAGACCACTACGATATCATCAGTCGACTGAACACTTATGTTGACGAAATAATAGGAGACACTGTAAATGGCTAACGCTTGCCTTATGAAACAAAGGTTGCTCACCCTCATAAAACTCGGCGTTGGCGGAGGCCTACTAACGTGTATCGTCGCATGCCAATCGATGAATGGAGATGGGCTTCTGCACACGCAACCGATTCGCTTCCAAGATGGGATCGGCACCATCCTAGAATCACGATGCCTCGAGTGCCACAATCATGTGAGTGCCAAGGAATCAGGAGAGCTGAACCTCGAGACCCGTCACTCCGCTTTCACAACCGGAATACACGCCCCCGTTATCGTACCCGGAAGCCCGGAAAGAAGCATGCTCTACCGAGTGCTTGCAGTGGACGACCTTCACCCCGTGTTCATGCCACCCACACCAGACAGACTCTGGGCGAACGAACTCACTGTGCTTCGACAGTGGATCGCAGATGGCGCCGATTGGCCCACTGGCAAGCAGGGAACCTTGGTAAGACCCCAAGATTGGCCCACACCTTGACACAGCAGCAACGATGACTCGCGAGAGCCTAATCGCGGCATTCTAGTGTCTCTGCTATTACTGATCTCGACCACAGCAGCAGCAGACCGTGTGGCGACGTCTACCATGACTGGAAAGTGGCAAGGGCAGGCACGCATCATTGTCGCCTGGTCTTAACAAAAGAACTTGAAGCTTCAACTAAACCTCACAGCCGATGGTAGGGTGTCAGGTAAGATTGGCGAAGCCAATCTCGGCGATGGAATCTTGAAACGGAATCGGGGGCACCTTGGACGATTCTTAAGAATGAAAACAGACTACTTCATCGAGGGCAATCTCCAAGGGCCCATCATCGCCTTACAGAAGATCACTCGTAAGTCGGTGAAGATCCCGCTAAACTTTGACGGAACCAAATTGACCGGAGGACTTCACACAAGTGGGAAGGCCGCCGGTAGAGCAGGCCAAATGAAGTTGAGCGCCTCGAATATGACACGCACACGCCCAGAGAAGCCCTTACCATGATCCAAGCAACAGCGAAGAACGCGCGTACAGCCGCAAGATCTGCGTGGCCTTGGATTCGAACTTAGACTAAGATCAAACCCTCCAGCATTTCCTATGAAGAAACGGATCCTCATCGTCGACGACCATCCTGTGATGAGGATGGGACTCCAGCAGCTCATTAACTCCAAAGCAAATCTGGAAGTATGCGGAGAGGCCGGCAGCGCGAAGGAGGCCATGCAACAGGTCGCCGAATTAAAGCCTGATCTCGTGTTGCTCGACATGGCGTTGCCCGATGGTCACGGTTTGGAAGTCCTCAAAGACCTCGCCGTGATGCACGACGAGGTCGACACCCTCGTTCTTTCTTCCAACGACGAATCCGTTTATGCCGAGCGCGCTCTGAAAGCCGGCGCTCGTGGCTATATCATGAAAGAAGCCGCCGCCACGCATCTCGTGACGGCCATTGACACCATTCTTGACGGACAAATCTATGTCAGCAAGCAGATGTCGCAGCTCATCGTTGAGATGTTCACTGGCAAGAAGCGCAAAGGGCACACGTCTTCACCGATCGAGAAACTCACCGATCGAGAGTTCGAGGTCTTTCAACTCATTGGAGAAGGCAAGGGATCCCGCGAAGTCGCAGGGCAACTCGGCGTCAGCATTCGAACGATCGATGCACATCGCGCCCACATTAAGGAGAAGCTAGCATTGAAGGACAGCAACGCACTCGTTCGCCAAGCTGTCCGTTGGGTTGAGACTAAGCAGTGGGACTAGCAGGGATTCCTTGCGAATATCACTTCCAACGAGACCGCCCCCAATAATCACCCATGGCAGGTCAACTCCGGCTTGGCTTCATTGATCGATCTCTACTACAGTCCCGCAATTGAATGTCCTTTCCCAGATTGAAGGTGGCGCCAAGCGCCTGAGCGAAATCGTCAGAGTCCTCACGAAGTACGGCATCGCAGGCTGGCTGAGTGATGTCAAGATTGACTGGGTCGCCAAAATTCTTACAAGCGAGCATGGAGAGCGTCTGACACACCGTTCAATGGAAGAGCGTATCCGGCTTGCCCTAACGGAGCTTGGCACAACGACAATCAAGCTAGGCCAAATGCTAAGCACTCGACCCGATCTGGTAGGCGTCGATCTGGCCCAGGAGCTTACCAAGCTTCAATCAAGCACACCACCAGACAATCCTGACGATGTCCTAGAAACTCTGCAAAGCGAGTTCGGCGCCAGTGCCAACAAAGCGTTTACTTCCTTCGAAACAAAGCCGATTGCGTCTGCCTCGATTGGCCAAGTCCATCAGGCCGTGCTGAGCACAGGAGAACGTGTCGCGGTCAAGGTCATGCACAAGGACATCGAAGAACGCGTACATCGTGATTTGGACTTGCTCGCATTTCTCGCCGACCTCATGGAGAAACATTCCCCTGTCCTTCGCCAGTATCGCCCGGCAGCTACTGTGCGGCACTTTCGCCAAACCCTTCTTCGTGAATTGGACTATGGGTATGAACGCCGCCACCTTGAAGAGTTCGCCCAGAACTTTCGTCGAGATTCCACCGTCCATTTCCCCGAAGTCTCCCCGAAGTGGAGCACACGCCGCGTGCTTACGATGGAACTATTAGATGGCATTCCCATTTCCGATCGGGAGGCACTTAAGGCCACGGGAGCAGACCTGACGGAATACGCACGACGCGGCGCCACCATGTATCTTGAGATGATCTTTCGGGATGGCTTCTACCACGCTGACCCTCATCCCGGTAATTTGTTCATGTTATCAAATAACACCGTCGGCGTAGTCGATTGTGGAATGGTGGGCAGAATAGATGAATCTCTCCGCACCGACATCGAGAGCATTCTACTAGCATCCGCGATTCCAGATGCAGAAGAAATTGTAGAGATTATATGTCGCATGGGACTCGTTCCTGCCGAACTCGACACTCGGGAGCTAAAACGCGATCTATCCGAGATCCTTGCTGATTACACGAGTCAATCTATCGATCAATTCGATCTCGCTGGCGCGCTCAATCGCGTCACCGATCTCATTCGCAGCTATCATATCGTTCTCCCGCAGGGATTCGCCATGTTTTTCAAAACCCTGATCATGCTTGAAGGAACGGCTCAACAAGTCAGCCCCGCCTTCAGCCTAACTGAGCTCTTAACCCCCTACTACAAGAAGGCGGCGAAACGCCGACTCTCTCCTAAACGACTCCTCCATGAGACGGCACGCTCTTATCGAGACTGGCACCGTATGCTCAACGCCCTTCCACGAGACCTAACGAACATTATCTCTCGCGCTCGCCATGGGAGCTTTGAGATCCACCACGAACATCGCCGCCTCGAAGGAACCGTGGATCGGCTCGTCAAAGGCATCCTAACATCCGCACTCTTCATAGGATCCTCCATGATGCTTAGCAGCGCCGTGCCCCCCGTCATTAAAGAGGTCTCCATTCTCGGCGCGCTCGGAATACTCGCTTCTCTTGTTCTGGCAATCCCGCTACTATTAACAATCCGCAAATCAACCAAGAATCGAGACTAACACACCTGCTTCACCATGACTGAACCCAGTTGCCCCGAAGAGCCATCCCTCAAACAAGGCGAATTGGAGAAGGCCCTTGTTACCCATCGGCTCGTTCGCGACAGTGACAGCACACTCCTTTCCGGCCCGCAAAGACGCTTAGCAAATCTTGCGACCCTGGGCAAAGTTAGTGCCGACTTCATACGCGGCTTTCGCGCCCTACACTTTGTTGGTCCGTGCGTGACCGTCTTTGGCTCAGCCCGTTTAGGGGCAGGTAATCCACAATACGAAATAGCGCGCCAAGTCGGTTCGATGATCGCGAATTTAGGCTTCACCGTCATGACAGGCGGCGGCCCAGGTATCATGGAGGCTGCGAATCGAGGCGCGAGGGAAGTCGGTGGGCGATCCGTGGGCTGCAACATTGAACTCCCCTTCGAGCAGAAGCACAACGACTACCTGGACCGTCACGTGACCATGAACTATTTCTTTGTTCGCAAGGTCCTCTTGGTCAAATACTCTTATGCCTTCGTCGTCATGCCGGGCGGCGCCGGCACGATGGATGAACTTTTCGAGGCCCTCACTCTCATGCAAACGGGAAAGCTCTCGAACTTTCCCGTCATTGTCATGGGCACCGAATTCTGGGAACCAATGCGTAAAATGGTAGACACCATGATTGAAGTCGGCACCATCTCACCCTCTGACCGGGATTTGGTAATTCTAACAGATAGTCTCGAAGAGGCCCAAGAAGCGCTCCGAAAACGTGCAATCAGAAGCTACGGTCTCCAACGCGCTGCGGATCGCCCAGCGAAACCGAAGTGGGTACTGCGAGAACGCGGTCTCAAACAAGACAAGGGTTAGAGCCATCACTAGAACCTGAACTTGCTTTTCGCTTGATTGGTCTAAATGAGCATTGACTAGGGAAATCGCAATGCATGCGCATTTGCAGGCAAGGTTTGGTTAGCGCAGCGACTCGAGCTGAATAGGGTTCATTTATGGACCCATTTCAATCCATCATCGTTGGAGTCGACTATTCGGATTGCAGCAGGAACGCTCTCAAAGAAGCCAGTCGGCTTGCTGCTTGGCATCAGGCAAAGTTAATCTGCCTTCATGTTTTTGAGGAGGAAATCATGAACGACTTCAACGACCACTATGAATTTGATCGCGATCAAATCCTCAACGATGCAAGCGATCACTTGGAGAGACATGTCGCTGGCATCGTAGGTGATCAGCACTTCGAGACGAAAGTCGTGATCGGCTACCCCTTCAAGGAAATCCTTGATGAAGTCGCAGTTAGCAAGGCTGATTTGTTAGTGTTAGGTTCCCGAGGTCATCGGCAGACCGACCACCGAAAAACAGGGGTCTTCGCAGCAAAGTGTATCCGCAAGGCTCCGGTCGAAGTGCTTCTCGTGCACGAGCAACAAGACGGTCCCTTTCATTCCATTGTCGCTTGCGTGGATTTCTCGGAAAACTCGAAACTAGCAGCAGAGCGTGCTGTTGCTATTGCAAAGCAAGACGGTGCCTCATTAGAGTTACTCCACGCTTTCGCAACGCCTTTCATGCCGGATGGCAGTTCTTTGGGGCCTAGCGTCTTCATGACCCCTCTCGACACAGCTCCCATGATTGAGGCGGCCACTAATCATCTCCAAGAATGGGCAGACGATCTGGTCGGGAGCTCTCCAGACAAACTTGACATCAAAGTCACGGTAAAGGAGGGCATCAGCACAGGTAACGTCATCGTCAATCACCTTCGTGACACCAAGGCTGACTTAGCAGTGTTAGGAACACGAGGACGCACGGCGCTACGAAAGTTGCTTCTAGGCTCGACCGCCGAGCGACTCATTCATGAAGCCCCCTGCTCAACACTCGCAGCGAAGCCAGAAGGATTCGAGTACGAACTCCAATAACTCCACGACTGGGGCACTTTTAAAGAGGTCCGCGCGTCCTTGGCACCTAGAAAGCGCCGCTCCTTGAGGGAGCCCTCAAGCCGCACCGTGATTGAGGCGCTCTAACCTTGTCTTCTCCTTGCGCATTTGACGCTGAATCTTACTCAACGTTAGGTCGAAGGCCTCATATAAATTCGTAGTCTCTGTCTTCGCCTCTAGCGTCACATGATTGGCACAATAGAAGACGACCTCAGCAATCTTGCCATGCTTTTGAGTGTCGAACACCACTTTTGCATCGGTGATACGCGGTGTCGTCATGGGAAGTCCAGTGATCTTCTTCTCTGCATAATTACGCATCGAATCCGTGAGGTCCATGTGCCTGGCGCAGATTTCAATGGGGAAAATGTTCATAATGGCAACTTACACGCCTGGAATCAGGGCACTTAGCCTATATTGCAATCATCTGCGCTTGTCTTGCGGAGCCCATAAGAGGGACTCCGCTAGCCACAAAGCTCATTGGGCAACTCCAGCTCATCCTGATCATACATGATCTCTGCAAGGATTGGAACCTCAACCAGTTGCGAGAGCACTGCCGTGTTGCTAATACTCGCAGCGTCACGTTCCTCGTTGGGCTGATTAAGAATCAAGCCCGCACACGAAAGCCCATGACTGGCGATCGACTCCAACGTTAGTAAGGTGTGATTCAACGCTCCCAATCGATTGTCCACCACCACAATCACAGGCCAGCCGATTTCCACGGCGAGGTCTGCCATCGTCTTCTGAGCAGTACAAGGCACCTTCCAGCCGCCAACACCTTCCACCAGCACCATGGGAAACCTCTCCCTAAGAACCTTCGCACCCGCCAACATTGCGTCCCAATCGAGAGGCACATTCTCAATCATTACGGCCGCCATGGGCGCTGCCGGCACGCGATAGGCCAAGGGGTTCACCTCATCCAACGTCACCTCACCCTCACAAGCACCCCGCAATGCTTCCGCGTCTTCCCGTGAACCACACGCCACAGGTTTGTAGCCTACTGCAGCCACACCCGAGGCCCGAAAGGCCTTGAGCAAGAGCGACGTCACAAACGTCTTACCCACATCCGTACTCGTTCCCGTGATGAAATAGCCACTTACCATGGCGCATCCTAGCCAAGAATTCCACGAGGACAATACCGATCCTACCAGAGCGCCTCAATGAAGTATTCATTGAAATCGTAGGTGCTGTGCTTGGCGTTTGGCGTGGGAACCAGAGCATTCAACTTCTCGATCGTCTCTTTGCTTGAAGGAGCGCTCGCAAGGTTCTCCCACTCATTTGGATCCTCACGATGATCGTTCAGTTCAGCACTGCCGTCTTCGTAACTGATATACCGATGCTTCGCGGTCTGTAAGGCATGATTGCCAGGGCCGTAGGTGGTGATGGCAGGATGCGACCATGGAGACCCAGTATTTTCAAGAAGAGGGCGCAAGCTATGGCCTTCGTTCTGTGGATTGGCGGGCAAACCAAGGAGATCGGCCAAAGTCGGATAGAGATCGAGCAACTGCACCGGCACGTTGGTCTTGCGCCCCCTTCGATCTCAGGCCCTGCGATGATCAACGGCACGCGCGAGGATTCTTGCCAGAGCGACTGCTTCGCAAAGCGCCCCTTCTCACCCATGTGATACCCGTGATCTGACCACAAGACGATGAACGTGTTCTTGGCAAAGGGACTGGCATCCAGGGCATCTAGCAACTTGCCCACTTGGTGATCGACAAACGTGGTAGAAGCCAAATACGCCTGAATAATAGACGGCCAATGCTTGTTCTCTAAAACCCAATCCATAGCCGGCATGGCCGGAGCCAAGTTCACATGTTTACCAATGTTAGTCAAATCGTCCCAGTCATCGGCCTTGTAAGGCGGCATCTTCAGATTGGCGAGTGGATGCCGATCAAACCATTTCTGCGGCACATACCAAGGCACGTGCGGGCGACAGAATCCTGCCGCGAGAAAGAACGGCTTGGCCTAAGCCTCTTTTGAAAGAGCCTCCAGCTTCGCTAGAATCCAGTCGGCGGTTTGATGATCGGGCATCTTGTCATCAGTCTCCGGAAACACCCCCCCCCAATCCATCTGGGTGTTTCCGATGCGTTTCTCAAACCACGCGGGATCATACACAAATCGCTTCCCTGGCTTGGGACCAAAGTTGGTGCCATGACCAAACTCATCGAACACCTTAGCACGATCGCCATTATGAAAGAGCTTGCCGCAACCATAGGTCACATAGCCGTGGTTCTCCAAATAGTCCGGCAATAGAATCGCGTTACGAGCCGGTTCGCTAGCTATCTTAATCTGCGTGTCCTTGATCTGACCATAAATGCCCGTGGTTGAGGGAAGGAGGCCGGTCATCAATGAGGCACGCGACGGCCCACAAATCGGTGCTTGGCAATGGGCACTGGTAAACAGAACGCCACGCTTGGCCAAACGATCAAGGTGAGGCGTCTTCGCATTGGGATCGCCAAGACAGCCGACGTAACCGTTCAGATCATCAATCGCGATGAAAAGCACGTTCGGTCGGTCAATAGCGCGAACGCCCCCCTTTAGCAACAGCATGAGTGCACCAAAGACAACAGCGGTCACTAGACAGGTTTCTTTGGCACGAAATAAGCGTATCTTAGACTTCACTGCTACTCTATAAATCGAAAACCCATTCTGTAACAGAATGAAAGGATGCCTGAACTTCAATGAAATCAATGGATCGCCGACTCCCCAGCCAGTCCATCCTCGTGGTAGTGTTTGCGTTCATTGCACACGGGCAAGATATGCCGTCGGACATCCGACATATCTCGGTATATCAGGAAGCAATCTCCAATCTACAGCCAATCGAGAAACTCCCTGACCTCCTGACACTCACCGTCGGCCCCAAAGTCGAATCGACGGCCGATTGGAAACGGCGTCGCGAAGAGCTGATTGGTCAGATCGAGCACTACGCCTATGGACACATGCCTGGTAGGCCTACCCAAGTGAACGTGGCCGAACATCTCACGGGCTCCATTCCCAATGGCATTGCCGGCATCGAAGAGCGCATGACGCTCTTGATAGGTTCCTTGAAGATGCGCATCGCTCTCTATCGCCTCAAAAGCACTACTGGCAAGCTGCCAGTGATCATCCGCGAAGAACACGCGCTCGGACATTTGGAAGAAGTTCCACAGATCCTTGATCGGGGCTACCTATTCGTAGAGTTCGCCCGCGAAGATCTTGATCCAGACAAACCGGACACGATCGGCCCCGCGCAGAGAGCCTATCCAAACCACGATTGGGGCACGCTCGCCGTCTGGGCCTGGGGTGCGATGCGAGTCGTGGACTATTTGGAAACACGTGACGATGTGGATATTACCAAAGTCGGCATCACGGGACACTCACGGGGCGGCAAGGTGGCTCTCCTCGCGGGTGCCTTGGACGAACGCTTCACCCTCGTCGCTCCGAATGGATCCGGCTGCGGTGGCGCAGGATGCTATCGCCTTTCCGAAGGTAAGGTGGAAACGCTAGAACTCATCACCCGCCCCGACCGCTTCGGCTACTGGTTTCATCCCAGGCTCCGCGCGTTCGTAGGCCAAGAAGAGAAGCTCCCCTTTGATCAGCACACCCTGAAAGCGTTGGTCGCGCCGCGTGCCCTAATCTGCACCGACGCACTCGGCGACACCTGGGCAAACCCCGCAGGCAATCGTGCCACAAGCAAGGCAGCGAACGCGGTGTTTGACTTCCACGGAGCTAACCACCACAACGCCCTCCACTTTCGCGAAGGTGAGCATGACATGACACCCGCTGATTGGAAGGCGATCCTAGACTTCGCCGACTGGCATTTCGCGGAGAAAGAGCCGGTGAATCGGGAGCGCTTCTTTCAGTATTAGCCGCAGAAAACGAAGTGCTTAGACGCTCAGCGGCTCTTCCGTCTCGAGATCAAGAATGTCCTCGATCGTCTCACGACGAGACATCAGCGTCACCGTTCCATCTTCACCCAACCAAAGTTGAGGCGCCCTGCCAAGTGAGTTGTAATTGGATGCCATGGCGTAGCAGTAGGCGCCACCATCGTGCAAAGTGACAAGATCTCCTGGCACCGGACGCGGAAGGTCACGCGGTTCCAAAAGTTCAGCATCATCACGCGTGAACACATCACCACTCTCACACAGCGGCCCCGCGATCACGATGGGTTCGGTAGGCTGGTCTACTTTTCCCACAACCTCAATGTGATGGTAGGAGCCATACATGGCAGGTCGTAGGAGATCAACAAAGCCAGCATCAATCATGCAGAAGGTCGCTCCTTCACCCTTCTCATTGGTCTGCGTGGCCTTCACATCATGGACGCGTGCGACCAACGTCGCTGAGGGGGCAACGTAAAATCTGCCAGGCTCGATCTCTATGTGAATCTCTCGTCCGGCTGCCGCGGACAGTTCTTGTTGGGCTTTGGCAAAGAGATCGCGCAGCATTTCCAAAGGAAACTCGGCATTGGGATCCCGATAGTCGTGAGGAATCCCACCTCCAAGGCTAACAGAAGTCAGTTCAGGAAAAACGGGCACGATGGCAGCAAAGTCGTTGGCCAAGCGGCTGAGGTTTTCATGCAACTCTTGAAACTGAGGTCCACTCCCAATGTGAGCATGGATCATGACAACGTCTAAACCCACAGCCTTGGCTTTCTCAGCAATTGCCTGGGCTTCCTCAAACCACACGCCGTGCTTCGAGCTTGGCCCACCTGTATCGCAGGCATTGACATGGCCATGACCAAAACCCGGATTAAAACGCACCGACATGGGACCCTGATAGCCCGCATCGGCTAACTGCTGGATCATGTTAGGCGAGCCGACATTGGGAAGAATGTCATTGTTCATGACAACCTCCATCGCATTGTCCCGAAAGACATCCGCGGTGAAACAAATCTTGGCCGGGTCTTTCCCCTGCGGGTAACCGGCATGCAAGGCGCGCAGGACTTCGTTGCCCGATACCGAGTCAATCCAGATGTCTTCCTTGAGCATCTCTTTCAGCACCGGCGTGGCTGGACAAGCCTTCATGGCAAAGCGTGCCTGCACCTTGGGAGGAGACGTCAGCGCTTTCACCTGGCCGATGCGTTTGCGCAACACACTCGCGTCATAAATCCAGAACGGTGTCCCCACGCGCTCGGCGAGGGCTTCCAGGAATAAAGGGTCATGACTCATCGCCGCGACTGTGCCGCGTCCATCCCAAAGCGCAAGGACATGATGCACCGGGGCAAGCTGCGAAATATTTTGCACATGAAGCTTAATCACATTCACTACATGCGAAATCCTGACACGCTCTCCCGTCGTGACCGCCAGATCATGGATGTCCTTCTCCAACTTGGAACGGGCTCTGCCCGAGATATCAGGGAGCAATTGCCTGATCGGCCAACCTACTCCGCCGCCCGCAAACTCCTCTCCGTTCTCAAAGAGAAAGGTCAAGTGAAGCACCGCCAGGAAGGTAAGAGTTACATTTACTCCTCAGCCAAGCCACGGGCCAAGATGGCCGAGAACGCACTCAAACGACTCCGTGACACCTTCTTTGGCGGGGTCGACCGAGCAAGTCGTTTCAGGCCTGCTCAATCTCAAGGACACGGAACTCGATCCTGCCGAACTCGCCCGCATTGCCAATCTTATCGAAGACGCCAGGGAGACTCAAGATCATGAATGAACCTGTCTATCAATTAGCAATAATGTTGGTCCGCGGGCTCGCGCTCCTCATCTTTGGCCTTGGAATCTATGCAGGCCTACGCAAGCGCAGCGCGACCGCACAGAACGACTTTTGGCGTCTCGTCCATTTTGGCACTCGTCGCCGTTCTGTTCATCGGATTGCTCGCAAATGCCTGTAATCTTTGCCTCGGACTACAGTTGCCACCTCTGGTGACCGTTGGCAATCTAGGCATCTTGGAAAGTCCCCAGTCACGCGAGTTGCCTCTTTTGATTATCGATGAACCTGAGGATACTGAGGTCCGTGCCTCTGGGCGTTTCGGTCCCGGCTGGGAAATCAACCTCACCCTGCTCTGGGCTATCGGTGCCGCTAGCATTCTCATGCGTTTCGCCATCGGTTACTTGAGCCTCCTCGCACTACAGCGCGGCTGCACACCAGTCAGTGAGGACTCTCCATGGCGCGCCGATCTCAGGAAACAACGGGACTCCTCAATCAACATCTACTCTGGAGACAAAGTGCCATTACCACTCTTCTATGGCGCCTTCCGTCCCAGTCTGCTTCTCTCAACCACCATCTTGGAGGCTCCCGCTAAAGAAGACTCCATGAGCATTCGACACGAGATGGCCCACGCGAAACATGGTGATGGCCTCTTCAATTTCATCTGCATGGCCGCAACAGCCCTACATTGGCCCAATCCGTTAGCACGGCGGACAAGACCGTGCCGGAGTCGTGGACAATATTAAAGAGGAGCAACTCATGCTCGAGTTCACGCGTCAAGTCAGGCGTACCTTTGAAGACCGTGCCTACAATTCTTTACTCACACGCTAAACAGATGCCTTTGTTCCGTTGTCAGAGCGATCTAATTTTGAGAACACCATCGATGACGCTTTCTTTGTGAGTCTGCATTTCAATTCGAGCAAGAAGGGTAAGCGGTCCCCGGCACACCTCTAGCAGAGAATAGCGTAGACGTCATAGATCGTCGGCTATGACATCTTCGAAATCCTCTGATAACCGAATCCTTAAAGTCGACACCCTCAAGCGTGTCCGCGTCCCAAAGGCCAGGCGCGAAGCCATCCTCGACGAAT